>Ga0082212_10003363_pt1 | contig 22714 bp, 20 predicted proteins | sample TergutNt197P3_FD_71548 | JGI IMG/M metagenome (GOLD analysis project Ga0082212, IMG submission 71548) | Neocapritermes taracua P3 segment gut microbial communities from Petit-Saut dam, French Guiana - Nt197 P3 | ecosystem: Host-associated > Arthropoda: Insects > Digestive system > Gut ...
CGTCTTCTCCGGCAAAGGCGGAGGGGGCGTCCCGCTGCGCTGGGAAATCGAATTTTAGGTTATTGGTCAAAATGACCAATGTCATTAAGTTAGGCAGACGAAGCTGAAAAGAGGAAGCACAAAAATAAAAAATAGAGTTACGGCAAGCAAGAACGCAAGCAGATTTTACAGATAAAAAGAAAAAATGGCACAGCAAACGAGCAGACAGGAAGTCTGCGTAAAAAACTACAAAAATATTAATGACTATGCTACTCTATATAGGAAGCTGACTGCCGTTTTGAAGCGGATTTTGCGTTTGTCCTTACGATCAGGGCGAACAGGCAGAGTATTCTTACGAATCAGTGCTTCAACATCGAAAGGGGGCGCATTGATCCAAAGTCGGAGGAAGTGTCTGCAAATATGTATAGCGACAGTAAAGTTGACTTGATATGTAAGTTTGGTATCAGTCTTAGAAATGACTACGTGCGAGGTAATCGTTTCGGCGAAGTTATACATGACGATTCTAGCGAAGACTTCCTGGACAATGTGCTCCCGTTTCTTAGAATGAAAGCTTGTAAGTCCGACAGCGTACTTCAGTTCACGGAAAGATGTTTCGATACCCCATCTCATTTTGTAAAGGTCTTTAATATCTTTAGGTGAGAACTCGGATTGGCTTAAATTCGTAATTACAGTTTCATAAGTATTAACGGCAATTTTGAAGCGTAAAACACGGAACGACATAGGATAGAATGGGTTTGTTTTATCAAGGAAATCAAAAACTGCTTTTCCACCGTCGACAATTTTATATAGATCCGGCCGCGCCTTAACCTCCTGGGTCTTCTTCCTCGTAAGGATCCGTTGGGTGTAAATATCATACGAACCCTTTCTCGGCAAACGCAGACCATGGAGGATGCATCTGGTACCAGTATCTTTTATACGTATTAAATAATTCCAACCTTTTTCCTCAATGTGCGCAAGATTGTTGTAGCCCTCATAGCACCTGTCCGCGATGACGATGACATTGTCGGTGATTAGGGAACGGTCGACCATATCCACCATTGCTTTAACTTCGTTCCGCTGCCTGCCGGGCTGGACAATAGCGTCGGCATAGGTTCTATTGCACAAATCGTACATCGCGTTAAGATGCAAGAGATTGTGCCCGTTTCCTAAAGGATTGCAATTAAAGTGTGTCTCAGTATCTAACGTGTTGGTGGGGATGTGCAGGTCGGAGCCGTCAACCGCCAGCAATCTGTAGCCATGATACATCTTTGCGCCTGGGTATGACTGATTGAATTTGTGGAACAGCAACTCAAATGCATAAGGCAGTATTTTATCCCGCTGTTGGATAAAGGCGGAAGCGGTAGGGGTGTCCTCACTGTAATCATTTGCATCGAGGAGCTCTTTGCAAATGCTGTTGCCCCCCATGGAAATAATCATACGGACAACAGTTTCAAACGGGAGTTTACGGTCCCTGGTGAAATCTTTATCGGGAGTTCTAACAAAAAGGGCTGGGCATTCAGCCATATCGCGGATAAGGGAAGCCAGTGTATCCTTGACAATGCCGGGAAAATCATCCATAAATTACGCCTCCTCAAAAATCAAATCAAGAGGCGTTGCCACATGTTATCAATCCCCCCTATTAATTGACTAAGCAACATTTCCACTTCTCACTACAGAGAAGCGCTAATCGTAAACGAGCCGCGGTTTATTCTTTGCATATGCCGCCTTGAGATATGGTATCTGATCTTCCGTTACCGAACCCAGATAAGCCTTACAGATTTGCACCACCGCGCCATCAATGCGCCTGTTTTCAACAAGGCTGGCGTAATAATGCGATTTACCACCAAACTTCTTGGTCTCGATTTTGATAAACATGCAGCCGCCTCCTTTCTCACTACACATTAGCACATTATCACTCTATTGTAAACATTATTTCATATATATTTCTCACTACTCTTTGAATAGGCTCAAATGAAAAGGTACTAAAATTTAGCAGAACAAAGGCGCTCCGCGGGTGGGTGGGGCGCAGAGAGTTGATGATTAGTGATGGGTTTTGGGACTGGGCGCCGTGTGTCGTAGCATTTGTAGATTGTGAATATCCAGAAATGACGAAAAAGAGCTGAACTATTAATGATGCTCAACTCTTTTCGCTCAATATTATCTATTTTTAGCCTAACTTAATGACATTGCCCAAAATGGGGACAAACCTGAATACCTGTAATATAAGTGTTTTTTAATATGTATATAATGAAGGAGGGAATATTTATGCAGTTTTTTGAGACGGTATTAGCCCGCCACAGCTACAGAGGGGAGTTTGAATCGACGCCCGTGCCCCGGGAGGATCTGGTGAAGATATGCGAAGCCGGAATCCAGGCGCCCACCGCCGCGAATATGCAGAGCCAGCGTTTCTACGTCGTCACCAACCCTGAGATAATCGGGAAGATAAGGGATATCTTCAATCCCCCGGATTCACCGCGCAAGCAAATGGGCGTAGCCACCGCGCCCGCGCTCATCCTGCTCGTCTCGAAACTGATGAAGATGGGGGAGAGGGGAGACAGCCCCTTTGAGCTCCAGGATTACGGCGCAGCGGCGGAAAACGTCCTGCTCGCCATAGCCGACCTGGGCTACAGCACGGTATGGACCGACGGCCATACGAATTTCACGAAGAGCTTTCAGGATCAAATCGGAAGCATCATCGAGCTGGACGACGACGCTAAAGTCCGCGCCGTACTGCCAATCGGGATTCCCAAGGAAAAAGGCGGCAAACAGGCGCCGAGGAAGAGCTTTGACGAGTTGACGAAGTTCTACGAATAATAGATAGGAGGCTGCTTATTTATGGAAAAAGTACGTTTCGGGAAATCCGGCTTGATGGTTAGCAAGATCGCTTTCGGCGGTATACCTATCCAGCGCCTGAGCATGGAAGAAGCCGTGAAGGTAGTGAAAGGCGCTATCGCGCTGGGGATAAACTTTATCGACACCGCAAACGGTTATACGGACAGCGAGGAAAAGATCGGCGCCGCGATTAAGGGCATGCCCAGAGACAGCATCGTTATTGCCACCAAGTCGGGGGCGCGGGATAAAAAAACTTATCTGGAAAATCTGGATTTGTCGCTGAAGCGCCTGGGGGTCGATTATGTGGACTTCCACCAGCATCACGGGATATCCTCGGCGGAGGATTGCGAGAAGATATTCGGCGAAGGCAGCCCCCACGAAGGCATGGAGGAAGCCGTACGCGCGGGTAAAGTCCGCTTCCCGGCCTTTTCCAGCCACCACATCCCCACGGCGATGGATATCATGAAGAAATATGATTTCGCCATGGTGCAGATCCCTTTCAACTATGTAGACGACACGGCGGCCGAAGAGATCATCCCCCTGGCAAAGAAGCTGGATATGGGTTTCATCGCCATGAAGCCTTTCGGCGGCGGCTTGCTCAGCGACGCGTATCTCTCAATCAAGTACCTGTCGAAATTTGACAGCATCGTACCGGACCCCGGTATCGAAAAGCTCTCCGAGATAGAAGAGATCGTCCGTATCGTGGAAGCCGGCGGAGAGTTTACGGCAGCCGACGCCGAGGCTATCGAGAAGGCGAAGGTCGAGCTGGGGGATCACTGGTGCCACCGCTGCGATTATTGCCAACCCTGCCCCCAGAAGATCGGGATCAGCGGGGTACTCACCGTGGAGAGCGCCATCAAGCGTATGCCTTTTGACCGGGTCAAAGGTATGGCGGGCAGAGGGGTAGAAGCCGCCCGTACCTGCCTTGAGTGCGGGGAGTGCGTGAAGAAATGCCCGTACAACCTGAATATCCCGGAGCTGCTCAAGCAGAAGATCGCCTTATGGGATAAGCTCGTAGCGGAGAACGCGTGACGAAAGCCTTATGATAAAAACAAACGCCTTGCGTATCCTCGATACGGAGGGGATTCGGCATACAGCCCGGGAGTACGACGCCTCCGACGGGTTGATCGACGGCGTCAGCGTCGCCGGGAAAATCGGGCAGGACCCGGGTTGTGTGTTTAAAACTTTAGTGGCCGCGGGTAAAAATACGGGAATCAACGTATTTGTCATCCCCGTGGAATTCGAGCTTGACTTGAAGAAAGCCGCCGCGGCGGCGGAAGATAAGTACATCGAGATGATTAAAGCGCGGGATCTGGAGCCACTGACCGGCTATGTCCACGGAGGCTGCTCCCCCGTAGGCATGAAGAAGGCGTTCCCCACCTTTATCGAGGAAACCGCCGAGTTGTATGAAACCATCAATGTCAGCGCGGGGCGGGTCGGCCTGCAGATGGAGCTTGCCCCGGCGGATCTGGCCCGGATAACCGGAGCGGTATTCCGTGACCTAATTTGAAATTCATATTGTAATCATCCGATGCAAAGGGCATTATGTGTATAAGTAATAGAACGGCAGCAAAAAAAACCGCCCATCAGTCCCACGAAGGGATGACGAGCGGGTTTTTTACTTCCTTAGAGTGCCGCTTCGTTACAGATGCTCATTTACAACATGACACAAAGAGAACCGTTCCCGTTGTACGTTGCGCTTAGCCCGCGGCCGCCAGGGCGCAGCCGATAGCGCCGCCGTAAACGGCGTCTTCCGGGATGATGAAGTTGACGCCCGAGCGCGCTTTCAGCCCGTTGACCACCGCCGCGTTGCGGGAAACGCCGCCCAGCAGGACGGTGGTATCCTTCGCCGGCATGACCTTATCATGGAGGATGGCGTTAAGCCTGACGACTACTGTGTTGATTACGGCGCCCATGACCTGATCCTTTGGCGTGCCCTTGTTCAGCTCTTCGAGAGCGTCCAGCTCCGCGAATACCGGGCAGCCGTCGTTCACAAAAGTGCCCTTGTCCGCGCCCGCTGGGAGTTTGCTGATCTCGTCAAGCGTAAAACCAAGACGGTCGGACATCACGTCCAGGGCGAGACCCAGACCGGCCATGCATTTCTGATTCAGCGTGACTTCTTTGAACTTATCACCGTCCAGCGCGACGACCCGGGTCTGATCCGCGCCGATATCAACTACGTCCGTCACGCCGGCGAAGAAGTGCTTAGCCGCTTTCGCCTCGGCGATGGCGTCGGTGATATGATCCGCGGCGAACTTCACGTCAAATCTGCCTATGCCGGTGGCGAATACTTTTTCCACGTCGTCGGCTTTGAGCCCGGCGGAGGCCAGCGCGTCCTGATACAGTTTCTCTATCCTATCCGCCCTGCCGGCGCTTCCTGAGACGTCCGCGGCTTTCGCCAGAACCTTGCCGTCGGCCATGACGGCGACTTTAATGCTGTCAAATCCTACGTCTATACCTGCTGTTTTCATCTTTCTGCACCCCCTAACTGATCTTTCTCAGGCCCTGGCTCTCCATCCATACGTCGAGCTGATCCAGGAAGCGATGCTCGTCGAGGTCGGTGCGGTCGCCCGGCTGGGACCCTTCATAATGGAGGACCCGGACGCCCATCTCGCTCAAGCGCAGGCCTTGTTCTTTCCTGGTCAGCGTACAGCCGACGCCCCCGCGCCACAAAGCCATGATGGCGCCCTGGACGCCGAAGCCCTCGGCAAAGTCCGTGATCTCGTTTTTGCGGAAATACTCGTCGTCCTTGAAGCGATGCCCCCGGGCTTCCCTCAGCACGTAGCGGACGGCGTCCTCCCTGGTCTTGATATCTTCTGCGGATTTCTCCGGTTCGCGTATCTTGCGGCGCTCGAATTCCTTGGTCTCGCGGTTCCAGGAGACCGACCCGGCCATCATCTGGCTGTATTGGGAGCCGATGCAGACCGCGCCGTAATGCTCCATGTAGCGCATATACTTCAGGAAATGCCAAGGCGAAGGATGGGCTTCCATCCAGCGGTAACGTTCGTTGCCTACCGCGGCGATCTGGTTGTCGGCGCGCCACTGGATCTCGTCGATGAGGGCCTTCCAGAAGTCGCCCAGGATCTCAGGCGGAAGCCTGGTGAGGCCGCCCAGCGTATAGAAAGAATACAGATCCTTCTGGCTGAGCGGGGAAGGGTATCTGGTCATGAGGTTCATGATGCGTATGCCGTGGTCGCTCATCTCACGATGGAATTTGATATCGTCGATGAAGCGCTGATCGTCAAACTCCGTGTCGAATATCCTTTCGATATCGGCGATGATCTTCAGGGTGCACCAGACCCGGGTCTCGATGAGCTCCTTGTCCCGGGCGGGGTCGTCCGCGCCGAGATACATGGGCCAATCGCCGCCCCAGCGGGGGATGGGGGAGAGGTCCATACATTGCTGGCCGCGCTTCGTGTGCTGGTCGCAGGGATCGGTGAAGGGTACGCTCATGTCCCGGTAGGGGAATACGCTGTTGTCCTGCTGATAACCCAGGAACTGTACGCCCCAGCAGTTCTGCACATATCCGCAGATCTCCCTGCCCCAGCCGCGGACCTCGCTCGCCAGGCGGGCTTTGCGGGAGAATTCGTCGCTCACGCTAGCCATCATGGCGCCCACGGGGTTGTCCTCGATAATATTCAAATTAGAAAAATAATCGCGCCAGCCTACGTCGCCCGTGTTGCCGTGGGCCAGCAGCTTCTTTTCGTCGGCAGCCGAATCGTCGATGGACTGCTGCCAGTACGCGCGTAACGCTTTCGCCCTGTCCCAAATCTCAAGGGGTTTGGTTTCCCATAGTTGATTTGTAGCCACTTTCCTACCTCCTCTATTCGAAAGTCTTATGAGCTCCATCCGTTGAGACGCGTCATGCCGGGCTTCACCATGTTGATCAGGGCTTCGATGCCGAGCCTGGTTTCCTCATAGGGGAGCGTAGTATCGCGTTCAAAGGTATGGTAAGGTATGCTTCTCTCCCGGAGCAGCTTCCAGACGGCGTACATATCCGTGCCGTGGGGATGACAGTAAATCTGCTTCGCGATAATCGCGGCGTCCACCTGGAAATCCTCGGAGAGTTCAAATATATGCTCGGGCCTGCGGCGCCATACATTGTCCTTGAGGGCGGAGTGAGGTTTGCTCATATATCTGAGGCCGATAGCCATAAGGCGATCCTTCATGGGGATGACCTCATTCCAGATATAAGCGCTCCCGTTGTCCAGTTCGTCGATGACTACGTTGCCGCCCAGGCTCTCGATCAGCTTCTCCAACTCGGCGTCATAGGTCTCGCTCCCGATGAGGATGAAGCGCACCCTGTCGTCATAAGGCTCCCGGTTCTCTAGCTCGGGGATAAGCTCCTCAAGTATTTTGTTTGCTTCGGCCTTATCCATAACCTGGCAAGCAAGCATGATTTCCATGGCCTCAGACCCGAGGATGACGGGATTATTGAACCTGCGCAGCTCATACATGCGCCTGAGAAGCCGCCTGTTTGTATTATACACTTCGATAGCGTTATCCAGATCGGCGTCGGTAATGATTTTGCCTGTCCATTCCTCAAGTTTGCCTTTCATGAGCGAAAGTTCGGATCGCATGACGTCCTTCGACCTGTTCGCGTCCGGATAGTCCGGGGTAAAGAGGTAGTAGCTCCAGAGGTTGGGGAACATCTGCATCGTCGTATCAAAGGCGTTGTACCACCATTGACAGCTCTCGATGCTCACCAGCCCGTCGACATAATCATAATAGCCCAGATTGAACTGGTTGAACATATCCCGGGTGACGTAACAATTGCCGTACATCAGGCGGTCCGTGGTATCGTCGGCGTAATGCTTCGCCATGATCCTGACAGGCAGGACGCCCGCCGCGTAGGCTAACTCTTCGGGGAAGTATGTGTCAAAAAAGCCTAAAACCTTTCCGCCGGTACGTTTCTTCCATTCCTTCGCGTAATCGTGGCGGTTTTCGAATATCTGTGAAAATTTCTGCACTATGGGTTCCCTCCTTCCTGTCATGACGCGAGCAGCGCGGCGCCGATAGCGCCGGCCAGCATCGGATCGTATTTCGGCTCCATCGCCGTTATGCCCAGTTCCCGTTCGAGCCTCCTGGTGATCCCGGGATTCTTGGCGAGGCCGCCGGTAAAGCCGACCTTCTCCTCCAGCTTGACGTCGCCCACGTCCAGGGAAGCGATTTTGCCTATGGTACTGAGCGCTCTCCAAGCCACGGTGAAAAGATAGGAAGCCAGTATCTCGTTATCATTGTATTCCTGCTCCCGGTAGCCGGGGCGCATGAGCCCGTAGGCTTCGGATTGGGCGAAATTATAACAGGTGGTGCTGGAAGGCTCGGGGTCCTTTTCCACATCCAGGGACTTAGCGCCGATCTCGTTGATGGGGATCATGAAAACGTCGCTCATCACTTCGATATTGCGCCCAAATCCGGTGGCGCATTTGTCGCTGGTCTTGAAGTCGGCGACCCTGTCCCAGCCAAACAGTCGTATAGTCTTGACCGTCTGCCCGCCCAGGTCGACCACTGTCTTGACTTCTTTGCCAAACAGATAGCGGGCGCCTTTGCCGTGGCACTGAATCTCATCCAGCCTTTGCGCCGCGCCGCTTACGTTTCCGCCCCCGAAGCCCGTGGCGGTGACGCAGGAAATATCCTTCGCCGTTATGCCGCTTTCGCCCAGGGCTTTCGCCAGGACGTCTACTGCCGCGCGTTTAAAATCCGCGCCTGTGCGGATATTCGCGTAAGCGAAGAGTTCGCCGTCGCACATGACGGCAGCTTGACTGCTGGTGGTGCCGATATCGAGGCCCGCGGTAATCTTCGCGGCTTTCTTCCAGTCGATGATATCGGACTGCCAGCATGATTCAGGCCATTTCCCAAATTCATGTTTCATGCGTTAAACCTCCTAAACAGAATAATTGAGAGAGGGCCGGGCGGGCAGCAATGTCGTCTTAGCAGATATGGGCTGCCTGTCCGGTTCTCCCGGAACAATAACTACTTGTCCGCCAGATCCTTGTTGCAGTTGATCAGGATCTTGGGATACTGGCCGGAAATATGGCAGTCAAAGGCCTCGATGGCGTCGTCGATGAAGAAGGACTTCTTCGTAAACGGCTCAAGATCCATGTGCTCAAGCATCTGTACGGCCCTGGGGAAGCTGTAGGGCGCCACGCGGGTAGCGGTGAAGGTGAGCTCCCGCTGGTGGAATACATCGAAGTTATTGATGGGCATTTCATAGGTATTGTCGAACATGGAGATATACATCAGGGTGGCTTCGTTCGCGGCGATCTGAATGGGAATCTTCGCGGCGGGGATAAAGCCGGAGGCTTCGACAACACAGTCATAACCGAGGTTGTTGGTGATCTTCATACATTCAGCCACCACATCCTGATTGGTGGGGTCGATCACATAATCCGCGCCGAAGCGTTTCGCCAGCTCGCGCCTATCGGCGATGGGCTCGATGAGGGTAAGGCTTGTGGCCGCGCGTTTCTTCATCATCTGGAGGATGAGCAGGCCGATGGGGCCGCCGCCCTGGATGGCGACGCGTTCGCCGACTTTAATGTTCGCTTTGTCGTTGACCCTGACGGCGATGGAGAGGGGCTCCAGCATGCAGCCCGTCCGCAGGGAAACGCTGTCGGGGAGCTTGTAGACCTGGTTCTCATGCCAGACGACATATTCGGACATTCCGGGAGAAAAATGGCCGAAGGTGTTGGTGCAGTACTGCTGCTGGCCGTTGCGGCAATAGTAGCATGTCCCGCAGTAACACAGGAAATTGCCCGCCACCCTGTCGCCGACCTTTAGGCCGTTGACCGTGGCTTTTGATCCCAGCTCGACGACGACGCCGGAGATCTCGTGGCCCATACCGATGGGGACGTGGGGGCCGAATATGCCCTCTACGCTGTGCGGGTCCGAGCCGCAGATGGAGCAGTAGGCGACTTTGATTTTGACCTCGTTTTCACCTACCGCGGGAACCGGTACGTCCAATACCTCGAGGATGCCCTTTTTATCCGGGTCTTTCTCCCTGAGGCTTCCGATTCTTGTTGCGTTTACTTGCTTCATGGTTTCCCTTCCCTTCCTTAATATTACTGCGCAATATTCTTATGCGGCGCAGCCTTAGTATGGATGATACATGGCAGTATTCTTAAGCGGCGCAGCGTGCGCGTGATGCGTCTGATTAATATAGTAACGCTGCTTTGATGAATTTGCAATCCTTAATGTGTCGTTGTTACATGTCGCCGGCAGCTTTCGGTCGGCGCAGCGAGGCATAGCGCATCATGAATTATAGCGCTTATAATCTCGTCAGCCGGGTCCAGGCCTCGTCGGTATACGCGTCGAAGGAAAGGTCGCAGTCGGACAGGTCCAAGCCGTTTCGGTTAGTGCCGTGAAAAGCCGCGCAGAGCGTACCGGCGGCGCGCCCCGATCTCAAACCGTTTGGCGAGTCCTCGATAATGACGCAGTCCCCCGGCGGCAAACCCAGTTCCTCGCAGGCGCGGAGATAGATATCGGGATTTGGCTTGCCGCGTATGACCATCTCGCCGGTGACGATGGCGTCCATCAGGGGCGTCAGGCCGAACGAATCGGCTACATGGTATACCATGCGGTTGGATGACGACGAGCCGATGGCGAGCTTTATGCCGGCTTCTTTCGCGCGGAGGATCCAGGTCATCGCGCCGGGGATCAAAGCGGTCACCTCCGTACATAAAGCCTCAAACAGACAGGTCTCGTACATAGCGGCGATCTCATCCCGGCGGGGGGCAAGATGAGGATGCCAGCTCGTAATGAGATTGGCGTTGACGATATTGTTCGCGCCTGTCATCGCGGCGATCTCCGGAGCGCCGAAAGGGATGCCCAGCACGGCGAACAGCTTCGCTTCAGCCCGCAAATAACCGGGTTCGCTGTCGATCAACACGCCGTCCATATCAAATAATATCGCTTTCATACGCACCTGCTTTCACGGCTGCCAACCGCTTCACGCAGCGCAGCCGGTGACAGTTGAAAAAAAAACTAAATACAGTATATCATACGCCTTAGCAAATATTTTACGGCAGAGCCTTATCAAGCATAAATATATGGATGCGCATAGCAAAAACCGCGCCTGGAGCGCGGCTTTTGCAGATTTATATCAATCGCGGGACAGGGGCGCCGGCAGGAGTGGTTATGCATGGCGCGGATGCCTGGCGAATTATTGTATCGATTTCTTTATCGATAATCATCTTCTATAATTAACTATAAACTATGGTGTTCCACACGAGTCAATAAATAAAATAATTTTTTAAATAAAAAAATTTTCGCGACAGTACAACGGTTTAGGCCTGCTATATCGTATCGGCTTAAGAAAAATATTTCACGAAACAAGCTCCGAACCATTGTGTAACCCGATAGTTTAATTGAATCGGCGGTGATTTTCAGATAAAATATAAACGTATCTGCCGGATTTAATGAACGGAATGGAGGTCCATATGGCTGAAAGCGGGTTATTTTCCATCTCCGAGTTCGCGAAACTCTCACGGACGACGCGGGATACTTTGCTGCATTATGATAAAATCGGCTTGCTGTCCCCCAGGTCGCGGGGCGGGAATAATTACCGCTTCTATTCGAGCCGGCAATTAGTCGTCGTCAACGTGATCCGTACGCTCCAGGGACTGGGACTGACCCTTGCCGAGATCGCGGATATACGTGACAACCGGACGCCGGAAATGATCAACGGATTATTCGCGCAGCAGATCGAAAAAATCGACGATAAGATTGAAAGCTGGATACGGGCCCGAAAGCTTTTATTCGCGTTTCAAAAAAATATCGACTCGGCGATGGACGCGGACGAGAAAGAGATCGCGATACTGTTCAAGCCTGCCGAGGCCGTCGTGATGGGCGAGCTGAACGATTATAGCCGGGGCAGAAACGCTTACGACGCGCTGCTCAGCTTTTATCACGAAATCGACGAAAAATACCCGGAAATCGATATGAATTATCCCGTTTGGGGCTTCTTTTCCGGGGAGAGGATCAAAAACGGCGACTGGGTCTGGCCCGACCGTTATTATTTGTACAACCCGGAGGGCCACGACAGGAAGCCGGCGGCGCTGTACGCCGTAGGGTACGCCCGGGGCGGCTACGGGCAAAGCGACGAATTATACCGGCGAATGACCGCCTATATCGATGGCAACGGCTTTGAGATAAGCGGGAACGCCTATGAAGAATACCCCCTCAATGAGATTTGCGTCTCGGATCCCGGAAACTACCTTATCCGGGTGATGATCGCCGTGCGGGAGAAAAGGTGACACAGGACGGCGCAAAGAGAGCCGTCTCAACTGTGCCATCCCGCCACGTCCGCCGCGACATAGCTGTGATATAATTATAACGTCACCACAACTAATCGAAGGGAATGAGCGAAATATGGCAGAAAAAAGCACAATCATCATCGACACGAGGATGTCCGCCGCGCCGCCCATGAACCTGCCCACCCCGGACTTCCCCATCACGCCCAGGGAAAACATGAAGCTGATCCTGGAGCATAAGAAGCCCCTGTGGGTCCCGGTCATGTTTCGGGAAAATAATCTCTGCCTCGGGGCGCCCGCGGACATGGAGAGGCCACCCCTCAACGAAACGGGCAAGGACTGGTTCGGCACGACATGGGAATTCGTGGAAGCCGTGGGGGCGCAGATGTCCCCGCCGGATAAGCATATCTGTCCCGACCCCCGGGACTGGAGGGAGAAGCTCGTCTTCCCCGACCTCGACAAAGTCGACTTCACCGAAGGCAAGGAACAGATGGCGCCCAGGCTGGACAACACAGAAAAAATGAACATGTACGTCATGCAAAACGGCATGTTTGAGCGCCTGCTGGATATATCCGATACGGCGGAGATATTCGTGTGGCTGGCGGAGGAGCCGGAAGACGCCATCGCCTACGCCAACGCTATGGCGGACTATAAAATCAAGCTGGTTGATAAGATTATCGACAACTGGCTGCCTGTAGACTTCTTCGCCCTTTCAGACGACTGGGGAACGCAGAAGACGACATTTATCTCCCCGGCTATGTGGGAACGGATATTCTATCAACCCACAAAACGTATCGCCGATCACATCAAAAGCCGCGGACACTATGTGAACGTCCACTCCTGCGGGAAGATCGAGACGCTGGTGCCCTTTATCGCGACTTTCGCCGACCTCTGGGAAGGCCAGTCCATGAACGACAAAGCCGCGTTGAGCAGGAAATACGGCGACAGGCTCGCTTTCACGGTCAACCTGGACCAATATCTGCTTAACGACCCCGACGTGACCGAAGATCAGATCGTCAAAGCCGTCCGGCACGCCATCGATACCGTCGGGGAAAACGGGGGCATGATCATGGCGTCTATGGGGCCTAACGAATTCGTGGCTTCCACGGTCATCAACGAGACTTTCGCCTACAGCCGGAAAAAATACGCGGGCAACTGACGAAGAGCCGTACCGAGGAGTACAGAACATGGATAAGAATTCAGCCATATTTCAACCGATACGGATAGGCCCCGTCACGGTCAAAAACCGGGTGGAGGTCGCCCCGGCCTGCCCCTTCCTCGCCTCCCACGGCAGGGACTTTTCCATCGAGCTCAGGGAGTATGTACGCAGCCTCGCCAAATCCGGAGCGGGTATAGTCAACACCGGCCTTACCGGCTGCACGCCGCCGGCGCCGGAGATGCAGCTTGGATTCCGCTCCATGACCGCCAGCTTTATGTTCGGTTCGGATCTGAACGAATTCGCCGAGGTCTGTCACCGCTACGGCGCTAAAGCCAGTATCGAACTGATCCACAGGGATTATATGGGCGCCGCCCCCGGCGTCACCGCTAACATACCCATTGAGAAGCTGAAGTCCGTCATCAACGACTTCGCCGCGGCGGCGGAGCTCGCTGTAAGAAAGGGCTTCGACATCATCTGTATACACGGGGGCCACGGCAACGTCCCGTCGACGTTTTTCTCAGCCATGCATAACAAACGGACGGACGAATACGGCGGTTCGCTGGAAAAACGCTGCCGCTTCGGCGCAGAGCTGCTGGATGCGGTGCGCGCGGCTATCGGCGATAAAGCCGCTATCTCCTACCGGATCAGCGCGGAAGAGATGCTGCCCGGCTGGACGACCCTGGAGGAAACCATCGAGTACTGCAAGGCGATACAGGATAAAATCGATTTGCTCTCCGTGTCGAGAGGCTTGCTGGAATCACGGGAGCTGCTTCCGTATCTGAACGCGCCGCCCTATTTCCCCCGGGGGATCAACCTGCCCTTCGCCAGACAAATCAAGGCGGCGATCAGCACGCCGGTGACCGTGGTTAACGCGATGAACCTGAAGCTGGGGGACGAGGCGATAGCCCGGGGCGACGTGGATATGGTGAGCATGGTCCGCACGATATACGCGGATACCGACTGCGTAAACAAAGCGCGAAAGGGCCGCGACGAGGAGATCCGCCCCTGCGTCCGCTGCAATAACTGCATCGGCAGGACACACAGCCTGGGCGTCTCCGTACGCTGCGCGGTCAACCCCCTGCTCGGCAGGGAAACGCACTTCCCGCCCCTGCGCCGCGCGGACAGGCGGCTGAAAGTCGTCGTCGTGGGGGGCGGCCCGGGCGGGATGGAAGCCGCGCGGACGGCGGCGCTCCTGGGCCACGCCGTAGTGCTTTTCGAGAAAGGCGACCGGCTGGGGGGTTCTCTGACCTACGCGGCCGCACCGGAATTTAAAGACGATATGCGCGCTTATCTGGACTGGTCGGTCCGTATGGCCGAGCGGGACGAAAACATCGACGTCAGGCTCGGCAGGCAGGCGACCCCCGACATGGTAAGCGGGGAGAAGCCCGACGCGGTGATCGTAGCGATAGGGGCGAAACCGGTGATCCCGGCTTTCAGCGCTACAGGTACGCCCAAGGTCGCCTGGGTCGGCGACGCCGAGACAGGACGCGCGGATACCGGACGCGACGTACTCATCGTCGGCGCGGGGTTTACCGGGTTGGAAGCCGGCTTATCCATGGCGAAAAAAGGTAAATCGGTGAAAATCATCGACATGATACCCCGGGAAGAAGTGGGGCGGGACGGCGTGGAGATATCCATGATCGGCCTGGAGCAGGAACTAAAAAAAGCCGGGGTAGACGTCGAGTGCGGCCTCCGGCTTATCGATATTAATAATGACGGCGCTGTCGTCGAATCCACGGCGACCGGCGATAGGAAAACCATCCCGGCGGACACTGTCGTGCTCTCCCTCGGCGTGAAAGCGGACGAAGAAGAGGTCCGCGCTTTCGACGGCGTTTGCGCCGAGGTGATGTATATCGGTGACTGCGCCGCGTCCGGCGGTACGTTATATAACGCGATACATACGGCTTTTGACGCCGCGATGAGCCTGGCTTAATGACACAGAGGGGACCGTCCCTCTGTGTTAAATCCTGTCCAGCTCAAAGGCTTTAAGGCCAATCAGCAGCTTCATACGCACGTCGGCGTCGTCAAGGGACACGTTCAGGATGTCCTCGATTTTCCTTATATGGTACAACACCGTATTTCTATGCATGTGCAGGCGTTCGCCGGCGCCGGTAGCGTTGCGCTCGTTTTCCAGATACGCCGCCAGGGTTTCCAGTAGATTGACGCTGTGCTTTTCGTCGTGGAGCTTCAGGGAATTGATCGCCCAAAAGGCGAAGCTGTTGGTAAACACCCCCGGCAAGGAGTCGATGCCGTTGGCGATGAGATGGTTCAGGTAGAACTCCTCATAATGATAGAAACGAAAGGAGCCGTCTTCCTTCCTCGCCAGCCGGAGCCGTTCGCCCGTGATGACAGCCGCGTGGGCCTGCCCGTACGCTACAGCCATGTCCCAGAGGCTGCCGAACTCATTGCTCACGCCGCAGTTGCAGTTGAGTTCGCCGAATAACCCTGCTAGCTGCCTTCGCCTGTGCTCCGTCTCCTCGCCAGACTCCGTGAGCCGGCAGAGTATCAGGATATCCCTGCTGTAAACGGTGGTATCCGCGTTGACTAAACGGAGGGAAAGGTCGTGGGCAAGCCTGGGGGCGGGGATATTCAGGATGTCGTTGAACACGATGAGGTTCAGTTCGAAGCGCCCTTCAAAGGGCAGATTCAGCGAGTTTGCCCGCTGCCTCGCCTCATCCTCGCTGAGGATCGTTTTCCCGATGAGCTCGCTGATGAAAAACTCCAGCTGCCTTGGTTTCGCGAATTGGGGCCGTTCTTTTTCTAAATAATATGTGATGTAGTGGATCAGGAGTTTATACAGTTCTTCCATGGCGGCTGAATAATTTTTTTTACAGCACACCATGACGACGATAGCGAAAAACGCGTCGTTATGCTTATATACTTTCTTAATCGTGTCATACTTGCTGATTACCTGGTCCCTGCTGATGATGAGCTCGTTTTCGTCCGCGGTCTCATATTGCTCGATACGGCGATACTTCAGGAAACGGCGTATGGTCTCTTCGGGATGATAGCCGTTGTCCATAAGCCGCTGCGTGGTCTCGTCGTCCGTCCCGATGTTCTTAGTGGCGGCGAGGAGATTAAAGGATTCGTCCTGCACCGAGATGTGGTTGCCGATGACGGGCTCGCTCAGATTCATCAGATCCTGCAGGCCGCGGTTAGCCAGGACGGATTCCTGCATTTGCAGGACCCAATCCTGCAGGCGGGCGAACACATACCGCACGCCGTTGAGCAGCTCCCGCTGATCCATGTTTTTGTTGATTATGTATATATTCTTCAGGAAATCCCCGGTCTCGGACTCGTCCTGCCGCCGGTCGCGGACGCATAGGTAGTATTGGTCGTCCCGCTTCGGCGCGAAGAGCGCTTCGGATAGTTTCGCGATAAGAAGTATCTGCCCGGACGAGTGTACGCTTCCGGGAATATAAAGCTCGAAGCCCGCGAAAGCGGGGTTCTTTTTATGAGGGGATTCCAATTCTACGCACAACTCCGACAAGAGCAGATCGAGAGAAATATTCATACGTCGCCTCCGGGGGATTCGTATTTGATATGTTGCGTCCTACAAAAAATATGCTGTCCATTGGCGAGAGAGCCAATCCAAACCATGGTTTTTGAACGAAAACACGAGCCGCCCGTAGTCGGTCATAAGGGGTAGAACATATTCTTTGTCAAATCCGCTAAAGACGTAGATAAATATTCGGGACAGTGAACCTTGAACGCCGGGGCGTTATTATGCGACACTTATCTTAAAGGAAACTATCCTGATAATATTTAAATAATATGACAAAGGGGGACGCATTGTCAAGAATGCTAAATGATATGGCGACTTCTTATTCCCCGAAAGAACTTTTTTTGAGGCGGGTGCAAAACCTGAGCCCGAACTGGATCGGCGAACCGTTCCAATGCTTCAACTGCGACGAAACGAGCGGGGTGCCCTACCTGCTGGACGCTACGGCCCTGGCCCATCGGCGCACAGGTAAGGGAGGCGTGGGAGTTCCCGACGCCTGGGGCGTGATCTGGGACTGGCCGGATGACCAGCCGGGACCCGTGCCTAACCACCTGGGCGATAACATCGTCGTCAAAGACGTCACCCGCTGGCGGGAGTACTTCGACTTTCCGGATCTGGACCATCTTGATTGGAAGGGCTCCGACGCTTTGTGCGAAAAGCTGGATCGGGAGACTAAGATTGTCATGGCTCAGTCGCCCAGAGGCATGTTTGAGTTCTCCCACGCGCTGATGGGATTTCAGGAAGCCCTGGAAAACTACCTGCTGGAACCGGACGATATGTACGAAATGCTTTCCGCCTATACCGACTGGAAGATCAAGGCGGCCGGACTCTGCATCGACCATATGAAACCCGACGTCATGGTCAACTTCGACGACTGGGGCGCCAAAACCCAGATGCTTCTGCCCCCCCGCACCTGGCGGGAGATACTCAAACCGTTATATCAGAAGTTTTTTGGTTATATCCGCTCCCGGGGCGTCATCGTCATGAATCACTGCGACTGCTACGCCCAGGACGTCTGCGAGGATATGGTGGAGGTGGGTATAGACGTCTGGCAGGGCGTAACGCCGGAAAACGACGTCGTCTCCATCGCCGAACGCACCGGCGGGAAGCTGCTGCTCTTCGGCGGTATAGACATGTCGGCTATCGACTACCCGGGCGTGGACGAAGAGACGATACGGGCCCACATCCGCGCAAAAATCGATCAATACGCGCCTACGGGGCGATATCTGCCGATATTTTCCTCCTGGATGCCCATACACGGCTTCGTACGCGGGATCGCCTGCGACGAGATGGAGAAATACGGCGCTGTTTTCAACAGCCTCTGATGAAGTTGCGGGCGCAGCCTGTTTTTGGTATGATTGTGGCGCAGCCAGAAACGAAAGAAGGGATAGAATTGAAGTATCCTAAGTTTATGACAATAATCAATACGGTCTGCGGTTATATCTCCGGAGCGATCATACTCGGCGCGTCGTTTCTCGCGGTGATGGAATCCATACTGCGTAAAGTGTTTCTGTCGCCCACCAGATGGTCCCTCAATCTTACCCAGGGCGTGTTCATCTGGGCGGCGTTCCTGGGGGCGTCCTGGGCGCTGCAGGAGGTGGGGCACGTCTCCATCGACATGATACGCGACCTGATCGACAAGCATACGAAAGGCGCTAAACGCATGCCCCGCAGGATTATCGCCATATGCAGCTATCTGGCCTGCGGTTTTGTCCTTTTTGTCATGCTTCGCGCCGGTTGGAACCTTAGCCTGCGGGCGATACAGTTCAACGAATACGCTGCGTACAATTTCAAATTCCCGAAAATCATCTCCTATTCCGCTATCGTCACCGGTACGATACTGATGCTCCTGACGATCATATTCATCATACTGGATCTCATCAAGGGCAACGACAAATATCTGGCGTAAGAAAGGATAGCTTATATGAGTAACGCCCTTATACTGATTATATTTTTCGCCATTATGCTGTCCACGCTCTTTCTGGGTACGCCGGTATCGTTTTCGTTGGGTTTTGCCGGCGTCCTGGGCGTCATCCTCTGGGTGGGCTCGGCCAGGCTGAGCCAGATCGGCGTAATCACATACACCCAGGGCACCCACATGAACCAACTCATCTTGCCGATGTTCATTATGATGTCGGAGTTCCTGTCCAACGGCGGGGTGGCGGAGAATATATTCACCGTCCTGAACAAGAGCGTCGGCAAGCTCAAGGGCGGGCTCGCCATCGCCACGACCATCGCCTGCACCATATTCGCCGCTTTGTGCGGCTCGTCGCCGGCTACAGCCGCTTCAATCGGCAAGATATCCATCCAGGAGATGACAAAACGCGGTTACTCCCCTGAATTCGCCGTAGGTACAGTGGCGGCGGGGGGGACGCTGGGCATCATGATCCCGCCTTCCCTCACCTTCTGTATCTACGCCGCCATTACAGAAAACAGCATCGTGCAGCTCTTCATGGCGGGGGTCGTGCCGGGGCTCATGCTGTCCGTGCTGATTATACTCAGCATCATCATCAGGGTCAGATTGAATCCGGGGCTGATCAACTACGCGCCGAAAGACGGCGGATCCGCGGGCAAGGTGATGGACGCCGCCGGGGCAAAGGAAGTCGTCGAAGCGATTCAATCGGCTGCCAGGGAAGGCGCCGGGCAAGCGCAGGCTACCGCCGCGGACGGCGGGGAAGCTCCCGCCGACCGGGCGAAGGAACCTACGTTCCTGACTATCCTGCCGGCCCTCGCCCTCATCTTTATCGTCCTGGGCTCCATGTACTTCGGCTTCGCCACGCCGGTGGAAGCCGCCGGATACGGGGTCGTCGGCGCGTTCCTTATCATCGTATTTCAACGCAAACTCACCATGAAGATGTTTTCCCAGACGATAAAAAGCGCGGCAAAGACGGGGGCGATGATGATCTTCCTGATCATTTGCGGTACGTTTATGACCTTCGTCGTCTCCTACCTGGGCATACCCCAGGAGATATCCGCCGCCATCGCCGGAAGCGGCCTTAACCGATATGTGGTGCTCCTGCTGATGTACGCATTGTGGTTCATCCTCGGCGCCCTCATGGACCCCACGAGCATGGTGCTTCTGACGATCCCCTTCCTGTACAGGACGCTTATGATGCTGGAGTTTAATCCTTTGTGGGTGGGAGTCGCCTTAGTCCTTGGCTCGCAGATCGCCATGATTACACCGCCGGTGGGCATGAACCTTTTCGTACTGAAGGCGAACACGGGCCTGCCCATGAACACGGTCATCAAAGGGGCTGTGCCTTATGTGCTGATCCTTATATTCGGCCTGGCGCTTATCACCGTATTTCCCGGTATCGCCACCTGGTTGCCCTCGCGTATGTTTTGATACGGGTTTTGCTCACGGAGCATAGCTCTGCACTCAGTAAATATCGCGCCGCCGGACTTTTACAGTAAGGCGTGCGATTGATATAGAAAGCTGGAAAAAAACTTGATAAACAGTCGATTTTGTCACACGAATGAAGGAGGAAAATAATCAATGAAGAAAACGATCAGTTTATTACTCGTATCGATCCTGTTGTTCTCGCTCGCCGCGTGCGGAGGATCAAACGCGAGCGCCCCGCCCGCGAGTACGCCGCCGGCCAGCACGCCCCCCGCGGCGACCACGCCGGCGCCTTCGACGCCGTCCACGCCCGAACCTGCTGCCCCTGCCACCGCCTGGAACCTCGACAACATCCGTTCCCAGTCCTTCATCCTCGGCCATGGCCAGGGCGAGACGAGCCAGGTAGGCGTGCAGTATCATGAGTTCGCCCTCGCCGTAGAGGAGCTTTCCGGCGGCAAGATGAAGGTGGAGGAACGTATCGCGGGCACTCTCGTCACCGACACCGAGACCCTTGACGCCATATTGGACAGCGTCATCGACTTCGCCCACAGCATGGGCTCCTATGTCACCGGTTTAGTTACCGACCTATCGCCCCTTACCATCGCCGGCTACTACGGCGGCGACGACTGGAACAGCTTCGCGGACGGCATCTTTGACCTGGTCTCCGACATCTACGGCGACTACAATATCAAATACGTCGCCCCGCTGTATCAGGGCAACTCCTATATCGCGTGCACCCAAAGGCAGATCAAGGTACCCGGCGACGTAGCCGGCCTGACTTTCCGCGCGTCCGGCACCTGGGTCTCCAAGACCGTTGACGCCTGGGGCGGCGCGGCGGTGACTATCGGCCTAGCCGACCTGGCGGACTCCTTCTCCAAGAACGCCGTCCAGGGTGTCGCCACGGGCATGAACATTATCGTACCCTTTAAGATCTACGAAGTCGCGAAGTATATCACATTCACGTCCATTTCCGAAGGCTTCGCGGCGCTGCTGATGAGCGGCGACACATGGGCCCGCCTGAACGCGGACGAGCAGGCTGTCATCATGGAAGCGGGAAAGATATTCCAGAGGAAAGCCTATGACATCGCTATCGAGAATATCGGCGTCTATGAAGATACCATTACCAGCGAAGGCAAAAACGAAGTATATACCCTCAGCGCCGGCGAACAGAAGCAGTTCATCGAACGCGCGTACAGCGTGTATAACGAGATGGAAGGCGAGCTGGGCCCGAAAGGCCTCGAGCTGATCGGCATCCTGAAGAGGATCAACGGTATTTCATAGCGCTATCCCGTAAGTTAAACCCACGATAAAAGGCTGCCCCGCAGGGCTTCGACCGAGGCTTTGCGGGGCGGTTTTTAAATGGGGCGATTTTATGTCATATCATTATTAGAAACGTTTGATTTTACACACAACATACGATATAATTGCAATAGAAGTGTTAAACATCAACATAATCCATGGGGCAAGTTAATCAGAAACGAGATTCCGGGAGAGGATAATAATGTCAGCAATACAATCGATCCAAAGCAACCTTGGGGCAATGTTCGCGTGGCGCAACCTGCAGGCGAGCCAGGCGATGGCGGCGCAATCCATACAGCGGGCGGCAAGCGGTTTTCGCATTAACCAGGCGGCGGACGACGCCGCCGGATTGTCGATATCTGAGCGCATGCGCGCGCTGATCGGCGGGATGGAAGCAGCCTCATCCAATGTCCTGGACGCCGTAAGCATGCTGGACACGGCGGAAGGCGGCATGGGCGTGATCCAGTCGATGCTCCAGAGGATGAGGGAACTGTCCGTCCGGGCGATGAACGGTACGATGACAGACAGCGACCGGGCGATGATAAACGAAGAATTCCAGCAGCTAATGAGCGGGATTAACCAAACAGCCTCCGGTAACAGTTTCAATGATATGAAGCTGCTGGACGGAAGCCAGGTCAACTTCCAGATCGGACCGGATAACGCCGGCTACGAGCAACTAGCTTACCGCATGGGGGACATGTCCGTATCCGGTTTGGGGCTGAGCGGCCTGGATATCTCCACATTGGAAGGCGCCAAGTCCGCCGCGAGCGCGTTAAGCGGCACGATCAATATGGTATCGCTTCAGCGGGGAGGCATAGGCGCCCAGGTCAACCGGCTTGAATATACGTACAACAACCTGCAGAATTCCATGGAAAACCTCATGGGCGCGGAGTCGCGTATCCGGGACGCTGATATGCCAATGGAGTTGATGCGTTACAGCCAAGCCAACCTCTTGATGCAGACCAATCAGACAATGCTGGGTTTAGCGCTCAAGCAGAAGCAGGGCCTGATGAATTTACTGGCTTAGCAAAACCGCGCAACCGCGAGTTACCACGCGCCTACTGCCGCCTATATTCCGAAAACCAAAGTCTCATTTTTGAGGCTTTTTTATATGTGAGGATATCAAAAAGCCTTTAGGGAGTAATTCTGGAGTAATACTGTAAACGCCTGTAGAAGCCGACTTGCGTAATATTGAATAATTCGTTATATTTGATACGGCAAACACCGGACGTCTTACCTGAGGAGCATATCCATGAGACCGTCATTATCGATCAAAACATTGTTCCGCTCCCCCGCCAGGACGATACTTACTTTTGTGCTGCTGGGCGTAGCGTCTTTCGCGCTTTTTACCCAGG
>Ga0082212_10003364_pt1 | contig 22705 bp, 15 predicted proteins | sample TergutNt197P3_FD_71548 | JGI IMG/M metagenome (GOLD analysis project Ga0082212, IMG submission 71548) | Neocapritermes taracua P3 segment gut microbial communities from Petit-Saut dam, French Guiana - Nt197 P3 | ecosystem: Host-associated > Arthropoda: Insects > Digestive system > Gut ...
GGCGGGAAGAGCCAGGTAGCCATATGCACAATGTCTGTGGGGCGGGTCGCCGCGCTGTCTGTCTGTGCGCAGGCTGTATGAGCTGCTTGTGAGCATTTGCAGTCGGTTTGCTGCTCTGTGTTTAATGCAGCGCTCGTTCTTGTCAACTCAACGGGGGAACAAGGTATGCCGTTTCATCTCACGACTGAAGTCACGAGTGTTCACGGCATGTGTATAAACCGTAGTAATTGACTGCAAATCCTCTCCTTTAACTTGCTTCTTGGCAATACGCGCCAAGATTGAAGCCTTAAGTATCGTGATTGACATCCCTCTACTGCAGGAACGACTTGAAGTCTATGAGCGCCTCGTTGCGCCCCTCCGCGTGGAAATCACGCCCGTAGAGGGTGGAAGCCCAGCTAATCAGCGTGTCCATGACAGGCGTAGCGACTCCCGCAGCTTTCCCGGCGCAGCTCGTCGGCACGCAGCCGGTGAGGACATCCTCGAAGATATAGCGCGTGTCTATATCGGTCGGGGCCGTGACAGCCTTGTAAGCTTCGGTGTTTTGAATCTGCTCGTACAGCGAGTCGCCGCGCGAGCCGTAGCATTCCGCGAGCCACTGGCGCGCGGTCGGCACCGCGACCCCGTATGCGTTGGCGACAGAAACCCTCTCGACGTCCATCTTCTCAAGGATGCTCGCGACCAGGGGCGAGATGCCTTGCGTGTAGAACATAAAGTCCTCTTTCGCTTCGACGCGCGTTATGTTCATCAAGATAGGCATCGGGTGGAAAATCATGCCGATGTTCGTGAACCCGGTGTATAGAATGCTCTCCGCGAGGCTGTAGACCTTGAACAGTTCGTGCAGCGTGTCCAGCATGGCCTTGCCGTGCCGCGGGTCGTGCGCGGCCAGGCGGACGTTATCCTTGATAGCGTAGATGATTGGCTTGCCAAGCTCAGGGCAGCGGCACGTAAGAGTGAAGGTGTCTGTTTCCCCGAGCATAACATCTGCGGAGCACCCCCACTCAGCCAGAACTTTGGTAAACGCGAAAGTCCCGAACGTGCGGCCGGGATTCAAGACGACTGTCTGCCCGTCGACAAGGTGCGGCGCCATGGCCCTCGCCACGATAGGGTGGTACTGTGCCGGGGTCGTCACCATTATTAAGTATGCGTCCTTGACCACTTCGCCCATGTCGCTGCTGATTAAGTCGATGTCCGCTTCGCAGTCAACAACCCCGCTGATTGTGAAACGGTTGCCGGGGAACATATCCACACGTTCCGCTTCCCTCGCGTAAAGCGCGACTTTGTACCCCATATACGAGAAGTATGCAGCCATGGACTGCCCTCCGTTGCCGGAACTGATGACGGCGATTTTTTTATCCATACTCATGTAGTCCAATCTCCTTTCACAAACGGTGTCTGTTCAGGTACCCACTACCTCCAGGCGCTCCATTTCATTTCTTTCGCTCGAATGCGCATCCATGCGCATACTCGCGCGCTCCGCATAATTTCCATATGTATCGAATCGAAGCCTGCTTCGATTCGAAGAGGAGCTGCGATGAAGCGAGCGAGCGTTACAGCTTGCTGTAATGCGAGACTTAGCGCAATCCGCAGCGACGAGCTTCGCTTGCGAAATGAAATTGAAGCGCCTGAACAGTTACTACAAACGCACGTTACGGCTCCAAAACCCTACGCCCTTTCGCGCTCGACGGTCAAAGCGGCTCCGCCCTGCGCGGTTTCGCCGGTGAGTGCCAACAACCTTGCCCGTTCGTCAACCGGGCATTTGCCTGCAGCATCCCACGCGAGGCATTTACCTTCGATTATGCGCGTCTGCAGCGTGCCTTTGAACTGCCCGCCTTTAACTATATGCGGCGCGTCCAGTATGCCCAGCTTGATGCAGTCCGAAAGCACGGCGGCATCCGCGAGCGGATCGTCGCTGACGCTTGAATAGCGGGTTTTTATGAAGTCCAGCAGGTAGCCCGCCTCGGAGATGATCTCATCCCGCCGCCGGGTGACACGAGGGTCGCTCAGCGCTTCCGCGTTGCCGTGCAGGCAAGAACGCACCACCCCGCGCACTATCTTGCAGCTTTCAATGACGACTTCGGGCGTGGCCGCGTGAATAGCTTCGCTGTAGCCTACTACATGGATTATATCCGGACGGACGTTCATAGATAGAGCCGTCGACGCGGCGAGCTGGCCCTTCGCGACCGCGCTGTCTCCGCTCAGGAACGGCAGCCCGGCGCGGGTCTCCCTGTACACGCGGAAGTTGCCGTCGGCTAAAGACTCGGTAAGCTCTATCTGAGCCAGCACCTTCGCGAGGTCCATCGAGAAACTGAGCGAGTTCGGTATGTTGAACATATACTGGGATATGTAGTTACGAACGCCGAGCTTCTTAGCGTTATAAGCGCTGATGTACGACATTGCGGCGGAGATCACGTCGTGCGCGTCGCGCAGCCCCCAGTGGTGGGGCTCGTTGAGCTCCACCGGGATGCCGAGCTTGCCATGATATGCTATCAGCTCCTGCGCCTCTTCCATCGACGTCCTGAGAGGCCTGTCGCCCCTGCCGTCCAGCTCGTTGTACCAGCAAAGCGGCACAGCGCACCACGCGTTGGCTATCGCCCTGTTGAGGACCTCTGCCAGCGCCATGACATCCGCCGTCCCGCTGTAGCAGCGCATGAGCGGGTAGTTGCCGCGCTGCGACGCATCTTTCAGGCGCTCGAAACCCGCGGCGTCCTGCACCGGGACTCCGCCCGCGCCGTCCAGTTCGGGCAGGCGCTCGTCAGGCCTGAAGAAGTATTGCTGCGTGTTTTGGTCGATGCCGAGCGAGATAACATCCAGCACACGCGACGCAGCGATCTCCTCGACTCCCGAGACTGTCTCATCGAACGAGGGCAGCCCGAAGTGATGCCGCAGCAGCGGGTAAGGGCGCTTTTGCGCCAGCCTCCCGATGAGGTCTGCCGAATAGAGCTCGGCGCCGCTTTTTTCAGGCAAGCTGCCGGTACGGAGGAAGGTTATGCTGTCGTCGATATCGTCAGTCCCGTCGAAGATTGCGTCGAAGAAGTCCAGCTCGCGCACCAGATCGGCGACAGGAGCCGTCCCTCCGAAGCACCAGATGGGCTTGTGGCCGCTGCCGGCATTGAACTGCGAAATAAGCTCGCGGACTATGGAGATGCCGTTTTCCGGTGTGAGCCTGTAGCTGAGAGCCACAACGTCGGGCTTGTTCGCCCTGACGCACTCGAGCACGGCGCCGACGCTGACGGCCGGGCCGAGGAATATAGATGAGTACCCTTCGTCTTCCGCAAGGCTGAGAAAATGCGCGACTCCCGCGACGTGAACGCAGTTCCCCAGCGATGCGCCGATAATTAACTTAGCCGCCATGACGAGCCTCCTTAATGATATGGTTCGGGGGGCGGGGCTCGAACTCGACACGCCCCCTACCCGGCTAAAACCAGCTGCGCGACATGCGTTTTAGCCCGTTGACGCTTCGATTTTCTCACAAATCCACTTTTAGCGGGCTAAAAGTAGTCCCAAAACAGCCGTTTTAGCCCGATAACTCAATTATATCACATTCCATACCGGAGTGAAGACCAAGTCGTACAGTCTGTTATTGTTCTCGCCTGTCAATTTCCATCTGCAGCTCTTCCGCAAGATACCCGTCGCTCCTGCAGTGCATATCAGATATTCCTTCGCGTATTTCGATGTACAGGTTCGATCTGTAGAACAGATCAAAAGCTACCCGGATGGGAACATTGTAGTGCTCCGAGTATGTCCTGATTACTCCTGCGCACTTATGGCCGATGAGCGTCCTGTTCGCTGTCATAGTTATGCTCCTAATCTCCACTCGCGACCACTTCGTTGGGCCGCTTGCGGCACTTGTGGTAATCTGTACGCTTTCATTACGCACCAGCAACGGGATACGCTGCTGTGAAATGCAGGTGTTCGTCAATCAGAGCTTGGTTTTTAAAGCAGTATTGGAGGTTAGGTTTGTCATAGCGCAGGCGGCCAATCGCCTCATCAGCGCGGATGAGCCCGTCAAAGTACAACTGAAGCGTATCGAAGACCTTATCGTTTGCAACCCCTCCGACTACCAGGTCATAGTCGCGATCGACCGGGTGTCCTATGCGGCAAGCTGTTACGAACTCAAGCCAGCCTATGTTGTACTCCGGAAAGACAAGAGCTCTGACACCGGCTTCCGAATAGTCGCTTTTGTCCGGCGAGAAGTCATAGATTGAAACGACCGCTGTGCCATGATTACGCAGAAACCGCCTAGACCAATTGCCTGCTTGTACCCTGATTGGCGTTGTGTAGAAACCCATTCCGAAATCAGTACGAAGCCGCGAAAATGACAAGCTCGGCTTCTCTACGGCAATATAAGAGCCGTGATATAGTATCATAGAGCGAGCCCACGCCCTTTCATAAGCTCCAAAAGCTCATTGACGATATAGTCCTTGCCCTGCGAATGCAATGCGTCATAGTAAGGTACTATATAGCCATCCAGAATGTCGCTCTCATCTGCGAGCAGCTTATAGACAGCATTGCCCGCAATTCCGAGCTCGTCTGCCAGAGCTTCGATGCAGAAAACAGCGAAAAACGACTGCTCCGGGGACATCTCTGCTCGATTGACCTTATCATGCTGAGAGCTGGTTTGTCTATCCATCTAGTACTCCATTCTGTAAATAACTACGCAACGGCCTTCGTACAGAAAAGCTCCTTACGCCGTCCGGGAGCGGGCCCGCCATTGCGCAATGCGGGCGATGAGCGCCGCGATTACCAGCGCCGCCGGCACGGTCACGAGGCACACGGCCAGATAATGGCCGACGCTGTTGTCGACAAGCAGGGCAGTGAGCCCGACGACCTTGGCGGCGCCACGGACAGCGACGATCGACATAGGATGCAAAATGTAGATCAGCATGGAAACATTGCGCAAGAACGGCCTCGAGCGCCCATTGACGGAGCGCGCGAGGCCAAAAAGGAAGTACATGCAAGGCAGCAGCATGATATACATGCTGTCGTGACGCTGGGACCCTCCCCTTCGCAAGAGGAAACCCTCGGCGAACATGAGCAGCATGGAAACGGCAAAGCCAAGCGCGCAAGCCCGAGCCTTAGGCCCGGGCTTGCCTTGCGCGGCGAAAGCTCCCATCGCCAGGAACACCGGAGCGTACAGCAGTCCGTTGCGCGTATATGAGAACAGCTTGAACGCGGCGCCGTATGCTGCTTCGAGAGCAGGAACACCTGCAATCAACCCGTAGTAGCTGTCCCCGAACAAACCTAAAACGTACAAGAAAACCGAAACCCCAAGGACAGCGCGCACAGAGAACCTGCGAACAGGGAAATAGAGCAGCAGCATGCCGATCATCGACGCGGGCAGGTACCATAGATGGTAAAACGTGCCGTCGAAGACGATCTTCTTGAGAACTGCGGCAACGTTGTCGCCCGAATAATGGCCTGCGTAGATGCTGACCGGCAGGAACAGTATCGACGCTGCTGCATATATAAGACCGGTCTTTTTCAGGTTCTTCAGCAGAGCGCTCCCGGAGGTCCGCTTATCGCCGGAGGCAAAGCGCGGCAGAATGAAATAACCCGAAGCCATAAGGAAAAACGGCACGGCGATTCGCGAGAAGACCCGGGTAAACATGAAGTCGAGGCCGTCGCTGATAGACGCCAGCGGGAATGTATGTATCCCGACTACCAGAAAGGCCGCGACCAACCTGAAAGCGTCTATGCCGCTCTGCTGCGATCCGCTGCCGTCAAGGCGGCCCGCGCCGGCTGCGCTGCCTATGCTGCCCGTGTGCGCCATCCTTTTTGTCACATCCATTCCGTACGACTGTCCAAGGTTCCTATATATTTCTCAAGGCAAAAGGGGGGCGCGCAGGCGCCCCCCAAGTATTTGCGGCTGCTACTTATACGGAGTCTCCCTGTAAGCCTCGAACTCCTCGGTCATCCACTTCTTCTTGTTGTTTGTCTCCTCGTCGCCCTCGGGCCCGTACACGCTGCCCCAGAACATGAACCCGCCGCCGCCGGCGTACCTGTCGATAGTATCGCGGACAGCCTGCTTCACGACCTCCTCAGAAGCGTGCGGCCACCCTGCAGGGCCCTGCGAATCCCAGCAGCCGATGAGCACAAGCGAGTTGCCGTACTTTTTCTTGATGCCGTCCAGATCGTTCACGACCTGAGCGGGGTTCCAGGCCTTGACGCCGAAGTCGCGCCAGTCGTCGATGGAATCCTCGCAGCGCCCGCAGTTATGCATCATCACAGGAATCCCGCGATCCATAGCGTATTTTGAGACCCTGGTGACATAAGGCTTGATCATCTCCCTGTACATATCAGGCGAGATGAAAGGGTTCGTCGCAGTCGCCGTGTCGTCGCCGACTGTGAAGACGTCCACGGGGAGCTTATCGATCGTGTTCTCGATGCCGTAGCAATACCAGTTGGCCATGTGGTCGAACATCTCGTGGACAGCCTCCGGCTCCTCATAGAGCGCCATCAAGCCGTTCGTGAAACCCATCATGTTCATCAGCGGCATGAAGAAGCCTCCGCCGCCGGGGCCGCCGTACATCACGGCAACGTCCTTGGGGTCAAGGGGCATATCTTCCAGGTCTTTTTTGCAGACGGCCTCCCAGTCTATGTCCGTAAAGTCGGGAAGAGTGAAGACTTCGCGCCACTTGCGCACATCGTCCATGATGAACTGGTTCGGCTTGGGGAGCGGCATCCAGCCGGTTTCCTTGGTCGTGACGTACTCCACGCCGAAAACGTCGGTGAAGCCGCGATCCTGCCCCGAGGGCCTCATCGGAATGACGGAGGAGCGGATCGACGTGCACGGCGGCGGCTTCGTCGCGTTCGGGTCGGGGCCGATCCCATACCTCGGCACCCACTCGGGAGTCTCGCCGTTGATAACTCTCATGAAATTTTCACGTTCAGTCAAATTTGCCATAATTACAATCCTTTCAATATTCGAGCTTTCCTAACAGATGCCATTGTACCACAAGCCAAGCGGAATATCTATATGAATTTGAATGTGGACAGGGCAATCGCATGAAATCGCATGATAACATCCGATGTTTCCATCGGACGTTTCGTTCTCATCGACAAGTCCGGCGCTTGTGATGCTCCGGGTGTTTTGCTTGCTCCTGCGGGAGTGACGCAAGCCTACCAGTCCTGCGTTGTTTGCCAATCAAGCGTTTCCTCTACGGTGAAATATGCAATAGCGAACTCTTCTTCCAGATTATTGCTCTTGCCAACCTGATCGGGCATATTGAATGTCTTGATTAACCTGTACTGCACAAAGGTATTTGCTCCGTTACGGGGTTACGAACTTCAATATTCTGCCATTCACCATTTGTGTTCAACTCCAGTAAGACATCATCAATGAAGTAAAATTGATTTGACAGGCTTTCGATACGGACTAAAAGCAGATAATCCTCATCTGTGATAGTCCGTCGCGCTTCGTATGGCGTCTGAACACAGGCTGAGAGCATCGCTGCCATTTCGCTTGGCTCACCTGAACATGAGAAGCCCAGTACAGCAGGAAAGATATAGAGAAGCACGCATAAAAACTTTTTCACGCTACATCTCCTTCTTTCCGCAATACTTTGTGTGCAGTACTGTCGCAGAATATGCATGTGGAAAGGTTAGCTTTCAAGCTGGCGTACTGTAGATTGTATTATTATATACATTTGTCACTAGGCTTGTCAAAAAGCTTTATGCGATTGCCCTGGAGCCGGAAGAAAAACACTTGTCTCGGCAGCGAGAATATGCTATTCTGATTGGCAGATGAAAACTTGCAAGTCTATATGTTCCGTGAGTGTTTACGATGATTCTTCGGAAAAAGATGCGAACCATAACACAACCAATGCGACGAGACGAGAAAAGGGATGATCCAATGAAACGAATCATAGCCATTCTGCTGCTTGCGGCGGCTCTCGCGACGCTGATAAGCTGCAACAGAGCCAGCGGCGGCTTTGACATCAGGAGCATAAAGACATACAAAGACATCCCCGGCGTGGAACAGCAGGAAATAGACGCGATCGAAAGCCTCAGAATCACGCGCACGGCGCTGACATACGGGCAGATGAACGAAACGGAAGCCTTCCTGCGCAACGACGGTAGCCGCGCAGGATTCGCCGCAAAATTCTGCGATTTCCTGACCGACCTGTTCGGCATCGAATTCACGCTGCGCCTCTACGACTGGGAGACGCTCAAAAACGGGATAGATACCGCGCGCATTGACTTCACCGGCGACCTCACGCCCACGCCCGACCGCATGCAGCAATACTACATGACGCACCCCATCGCCGAACGCTCGCTCAGGGTATTCACATACTCCGGTGCGAGCGAAATACTGCATGAAAGAGACCTGGACGGCCGCAAGGTCGGCTCGCTGGCCGGCACGATAGACATCGAACACGTTAAGACGTACTACCCTGAGCTCAGCTTCACGGTCGTGGAAGTCGAAAGCTTCGAAAAAGCAGCCGAGAAACTCAAAACCCGCGAAATCGACGCATTCGTCACCGAAGGCGTCATCGACCCGCTGTTCGACTCATTCGGCGACATCAACTCAAAGGAACTGTTCCCGCTTGTGTACACCCCCGTATCTCTGACGACAATAAACCCGGAGCTAAAACCCATAATAGACATAGTCAACAAGTACCTTTCCGCAGGCGGCATCGACGTCCTCTACGACTTCTATAAACAAGGCAACTACGAGTACGCGGGCTACAAACTGGAGAAATCATTCACCGACCGTGAAAAAGAATACATCTACGACCATATATCGCGAGGCGTCCCGGTAAACATCGCGCTCGAACAGGATAACTACCCCATCTGCTTCTACAACAAAACCGATAAGGAGTTCCAGGGCATAGCCGTCGACGTCATAGCGGAAGTGAGCAGCCTCACCGGGCTTACGTTCGAAGTAGTCAACGACGAGAACACGCCCTGGTCCGAAATACTCGATATGCTTCGCGACGGCCGCGCGGCGATAGTGTCGCAACTGCTCCACTCGGCGGAACGCGAGGGCTACTTCCTGTGGAGCGCGCCGTACGCGTCTGACTACTACTCGCTCCTGTCGAACTTCGACTACCCGACCCTTGCCAGCTACCAGGTAGTGCGGGCGAGGGTTGGCACAATCAGGAGCTCGGCGTTCGAAGATAAATACAACGAATGGTTTCCCGATAACAGCAACCTCATATTATATGACGACCAGATAGCGGTGCTGGACGCCCTCGAGGACGGGGAGATCGAACTGCTTATGGGCTCGAACTACCTGATGCTCATGCAGCAGAACTACCGCGAGAAGCCGGGCTTTAAGATCAACGTAAAATTCAATACGCCCATGGAATCATATTTCGGGTTCAACATAAACGAGGGCGAGCTATGCTCGATAATCAACAAAGCACAGTTCTACGTCAACACATCGGTTATCTCCGACGACTGGACGAGCAGGGGATACGACTACTCCCGGCAGCTCGCGCGGCAAAGGCTGCTCATCTTCGCGGCAGTCGCCCTCGTCCTGACCTTCGGGCTGTTCCTCACAATATTCTGGCTGATACGAAAGAGAAAGCAAAACCTCGCGCTCGACAGGATAGTGCAGGAACGCACCGTCGAGCTGGAAGAAGCGCTGCAGGAGGAGGAAGCCGCCAACAAAGCCAAGAGCGCGTTCCTGAGCACCATGAGCCACGAGATACGCACGCCCATGAACGCGATACTCGGCATCACGGAAATCCAGCTTCAAAACACGTCGCTGGACGTCAGCGTCAAGGAAGCGCTGGGTAAGATATACTCCTCCGGAGACCTGCTGCTCGGCATCATCAACGATATACTCGACCTGTCAAAAATCGAAGCGGGCAAACTGGAACTCATCATCGACAAGTACGAAATCGCGAGCCTTGTCAGCGATACGGCACAGCTCAACATGATGAGGATCGGCAGCAAGCCCATCGAGTTCGAGCTGCGGGTTGACGAGCGCCTGCCCGCTCTGCTGATGGGCGACGAGCTGCGCGTCAAGCAGATAATGAACAACCTTCTATCAAATGCTTTCAAGTATACCGAAAGAGGCACGGTTGAACTGTCGATCACCTCCGAGGGCGGAGCCGGCGGCGGCGGGGCGGGGAGCGGCGGTGGAGCCGGCGGAACCGGGAGCGGCAGCAGCGCCGGAAGCGGCGGCGGCAAGGAAGCGACGCTGGTAATCCACGTCAGCGACACAGGGCAGGGCATGACGCAAGAGCAGGTCAGCAAACTCTTCGACGAGTACTCCCGCTTCAACATGGAAGCCAACCGCACGACGGAAGGCACCGGCCTCGGCATGAGCATAACGCGAAACCTTGTCAAGCTGATGAACGGGGAGATTTCCGTACAGAGCGAGCCCGGGAAAGGCTCAGTCTTCACGGTGAAGCTGCCGCAGGAAGTGATTGGCGACGAACTGCTGGGGAGCGAGTCCGCAGAGAACCTGCACCTGTTCCGCACGAGGAGCAGGGCGCAGATGAAGCGGGTGCAGGTCACGCGCGAGCCTATGCCGTACGGCAGCGTGCTCATCGTGGACGACGTAGAGACGAACATCTACGTCGCAAAAGGCCTGATGAGCCCGTATGAGCTTAAGATAGACTCCGCGAGCAGCGGGTTCGAAGCGATTGAGAAAATAAAAGCCGGCAATGTCTACGACATAGTATTCATGGACCATATGATGCCGAAGATGGATGGCATAGAAGCGACGTCAATAATCCGCGGCGAGGGTTACACGAACCCGATAGTCGCCCTGACGGCCAACGCTGTAGCCGGCCAGGCCGACATTTTCCTGCACAGCGGCTTTGACGATTTCATATCGAAGCCAATAGACGTCCGCCAACTCAACACAATCCTCAACAACCTGATACGCGATAAGCAGACTCCGGAAACCCTCGAAGCGGCGAGAGAAGCCGCCGCAAATAATGAAGCGCAGGGAGCCGGCGACGAAGCTCCGCAGGGGATTGACCCGGAGTTTGCAAAAGTCTTCGTCAGGGATGCGAAGAAAGCGCTCGCCCTGCTGGATGCGATTGCCGATAAAGGCAGCTATGGCAACGAAGAGGATCTGCGCTCGTATGTGATAAACGTCCACGGCATGAAGAGCGCGCTAGCAAATGTGAAAGAAACGGGCCTTTCCGAGACAGCGCGCAAGCTGGAAGAAGCGGGGCGCGAGAAGAAGCTTGACTATATCGAAGCGGAGACGCAGGGGTTCCTGGCGTCTCTGAAAGCATTCATCGAGAGCCTTGCTCCGAGCGAGGAAAGCGCCAATGCGGCCACGGCCGATGAAGATCCGGAGTTCCTGAACACAGTATTGGTTACGCTGAAAGAAGCGTGCGAGCAGTATGATGGCAACACCGCCGAAAACTTGCTGGCGGAGCTCAAGGGCAAAACCTGGTCTCAGGCCACCTCGGAAACACTTGAAAAAATCGCGGAGCATCTGCTCCACAGCGATTTCGACGAAGCGACAGCGTTGATCGACGCATTTGCGGCGAAATAGGGGTACGTGTCGAATTCGACACGCCGTAGGGGCGGCATTCTGCCGCCCGAATATCACGCCGTAGGGGCGGCATTCTGCCGCCCGAACACCACGCCGTAGGGGCGGCATTCTGCCGCCCGAATATCACGCCGTAGGGGCGGCATTCTGCCGCCCGAATATCACGCCGTAGGGGCGGCATTCTGCCGCCCGAACACCACGACGAGGAGCAGAAATATGATAAAGACGACCATATACAGCGCCGCGACGCCCGGTGCGTTCGACAAAGAGCTGGGCGACATATCGGCCTTTATCCAAAGGCTCAACAACTGCTTCATAGGCAAGGAGCTGTTCTTCCTGCTCGTTACCCCGGACTACATAGAGCGCGCGGCGGACCTCTCAGAAGGGCAAAATTTTAAAAGCGAGCTGCTCGCAGGCAGCGAAGTCGCCTTGTTCCTGTTTAGCGAAACGGCGGACAGCGATACCGCCCGCGACCTCGACGCCGCGCTGGAAATCAGCGCGAAGACCGGCCTCCCCAGAGTCATGGCATACTTCAAATCGCAAACGGAGGGCGCGATTGATAGCGAAGGGATAAAATCCCTGAAAGACCGCCTCGCCCTCGAACCAAACCTCTATACCAACACCTATCGAGACCCACAGACGCTGACGCTGGGCCTGATGATGCAGATCAAGCAGCTTAAGCTTCAGGGGATGGACCTGAGGCTGGAGCACGGCAAGGTATACCAGGGCGGTGAAGCCCTGCTGTCGTTTGAGAGCGCGGAGATTGTAGCCGGATACGCGGAGTTGCAGCGGCTGAAGACGGAACGCGCAGAGCTTGAAGGCAACTTCTACGCCGCAAAGTCGAAATACGCCATAGCGCCGGAAGACAAAGACCTGTTCGAGAGCTACCGCGAAGCCGCTCGGCTCCGCAGCGAAGCCAACCGGGCGATTAAGGAAATTGAAGACAGGCTATACCAGATTTTTGACGGTATGTTCGAGCAAACGTCAACCGGGATGTTATCAAAACGGCAAGTCGAGAGCTACCGGCTGCTTGAACTCGGTAAACTTGAAGCAGCGCGGAGCATACTGGATTTTAGCGAGATAATGAGCGACGTGAGGCGCGATGCCGACAAGCTCGGCGAGGCTGCGAAACGTGCGCAGGTGAACGTGAACGAACTCATGCAGCTCAAAGATATAAACGCCGCGATGGGAAACTGGGATAACGTGGAGACCTGCTTCGCAGAGGCTGTGCGCGTTGAAGAACAGCATGGCCTGCGGCGCTTGGCAACTCACGAGTATCTGTGGCATTTGTATGAGCAGATGCAGTTTGACAGAGCGATAGAGCTTGGCGAGAAGCTCGACCTGCAGCTCAAAGCTCTGGGATCGGCAGCGAACGATGTGGACAGATCGACGCTCTACCATAGGTTGGGTGTAGTGTATATGTTCTCGGAACGTATGGCAGACGCGGAAAGAGCGTTCCTTACCGCGCTGGAGATCAGGGAAGCCAGAACCGAAGGAGATCAGCTCAAAATCCGGGAGGAAGTGGCAGACACATACAGCAACCTTGGAGTATTGTACAAATTAACCGGTAGGTACGATGAAGCCGCGAGAAACCACTACTCAGCTCTGGAGATCAGAAAGTGGCTGGCTGAACGCGATCCCGAAAGGCATAACGAGTACCTCACCCATAGCTATAACAATCTCGGGAGCCTGTTCAACGATATGGGGAACTTCGAGGAAGCCGCCGAGAACCTGAAGGTATCGCAGAGCATACTGGAGGCGCTGGTCGCAGAAAATAAAAAAGAAGAACACAAGCGGGTATTGTCAATAACCTTCATAAGCCTCGGCATTAGCTACGAGCACATAGGCCGGTATGATGAAGCGGAAGAGAAGTATCGCTCCGCCCTGGAGCTGCTTGGATGGCTGGCTGAAGACAACCCCGAAGCATACGAACCAAGGATAGCCTACGCTTACCAGAGCCTTGGCAGAATGTACACGAAACAAGGGCGCTATGCGGAAGCTGAGGAAAAACTAAACGCGTCATTACATCTGTTCGGTAAATATATGGATTACAGCGAAGCTTTCGAAGTTGACATTGCTTATGTGTATTCTGAAATGGGAGCCCTGTACTGCGAGATGAAGCGGTATTCGGAAGCCGAGAACATCCTGAACTCCGCTATCAGACTCTTCAACAAGTTCGTTGACGCCCACGCGTCATACGAGACAGAAATCGAAAAAGCGCGCAAACTGCTTGAAACCATAGATAACGAACGCAATTACGTGAGCCAAGACATGGCAAGAGCAGGCCTCAACCAGGCGGAGATAAGCGTTGCGCGGCTCTTGCTGAACGGCGAGTCCCGAAGCTACATCACCAGATATTTGCACATTAGCTCTGCCGAATACGATAAGCTGGAGAAGTCAATCCGAAAGAAAATGAACGCGGCCGGAGGCAAAGACGCAACCATAGTCGCCGTCGCTGAAAAGTACAAACTGACCGGCCGCGAAACCGATATGCTCAGGTATCTTGGCCGGAGCGCGGGCAACGACCTGATTGCGGCGGAACTCCACCTGTCGGACGCGACCGTCCGGCGCCACGTGCGAAACCTGCTGGACAAACTATCCATCAACGAGCGCCAGGATGTGGAAGGCTGGCTCCGCGACTTTTCCGCTACTGTGTAAAAACGCGTCATAAATCACCGGCTGTGCGGTTCTGCGTAAAAACCGCACAGCTTTTTTGCGCCATAACGCGCCCACGTGCAGTTTTGCGCAGAAAGCGTCCGTGCAATTTGCCAAAACCCCCTGTACAGTATAGATGCAGGGGGGCGACGACAACATGGAGCAGACAAGAACATACACGCAAACCAAAGAATACATAGTGAATACGATATTCGACATCATCGAACTGCAAAAAGGCAGCCTGATCCTCAGCGACGCACTGCGCGGAATAGTCTACTACAAAGTGTCGATGTACGGGTACGAATGGGAACTGATGTACACCGTCACGCAAATGCGCGGTAAGGAGGGACAGCGCGCCCCGCCCAAACCCGGCACGGGCGCGCGCACAGGGACATACGCGAAAGGCGCTCACCGCGCAGCCAAAGAGCAAAGCAGCGTCACGCTGCGGATAATCGGAGAACGCAGGGAGAACGAAAAGGAAATGCGCCGCGAGCTGGCGCTATTGGAATCCATGCTGAACATATAGCGCCTGAAGGCAGGGGATACCTGAACAGACACAGAGACTTAAACTATTAGAAGGACAAAAACACAATGAAAACGAAAAAAATCACCCGCAAAGCACTGTCCATCATGCTCGCCATTATAATCCTTGCAGGGCTGGCGCCACTCGCGACGCCGACAGCGCTTGCCGCGCCCGGCGACGTAACCGCGAAAGCGATAACGCTCATAGGGGCAGCAGGCGAGAACAAAGCCGGCAACCTCGAAACCGACGCATCCATCTACTTCGACGGCTCGTGGCCGGGAACGGGATGGACAGCTGTGTCGATCGGACTGATACCTGCAGGCACAGCGATGATCGAAAGCGCAATAAACAGCGCGTTCATCGGGCTCGATACGGACGAACCGTTCTCGGGATCCATCGCGTCGAACCTGATGATATTCGGCGTTGACCTGACTTCATGGTGGCAGGGACCCATCGCGCCCGGGCAGTACCGCGTGGTTGTCTATGCCACGCCGCCGGGCGGCGACTGGGAGGACGAGGAAATCTTCTATTCCGCCGATACCGTTGAAATCATCGCAGGGTCAGGCTACGTATATGACCTGTCAGCCACGACGATAATGGTAACAGACGGCGGAGAAATCGGCCAGCCGACCCGGCTCGCGATCCATCTGGACCTCGGGCTGACGTCCGGCGAAACAGCCACGCTCATGCCGTATGATCGCATATATTTGGACTTTGTGAACTTCACCGCTATGGCAGACCCTATCGACTTACGTGACGCTGTATTGACGTCGCCCTCCGCTTTCAGTTTTGTAGACATGGGGGTTCCGCCGGGGGTTACACAGGCTATGATAGGAATGAGCCCCGGCGCCACCTATACCGTATCGCCATTCGGTCTCGACTTTATAATCGATGGGGCGATTCCTCTGGAAGAGTACGCAACGGTGATCGTAAAAATGGTTCGCGAACCCGAACCTCCCGGCATGTTTGCCTCGCTGGGGCATTGGGAGAGTACTATCTCGTTTACCGGCAGCAGCAACGATACCGGGCTACACTCCGCACGTATGCTGTGTTCCCTGGGAGCGGACGGAGACATACTGACATCTGCGCCATACCATCTTTATGCCTACAGTAAGCGGGCACTCACGGTTGGCGATACGGCAACGGCTGCACTTCACTACACAGGCGCAGACGCCAGCGCCTATACGATTAGCACGACTCTGACAACCGCGCAGGCCGGCGACTTTGCTTTCTACGCCAAAGCCGACTGGCCGAGCGCACTTGCTTCGCCGATTGCGCGGGTGGACAGCGTGGACTTCACGTTTGACGGCGATACTATTATTTATCCGGTCAATAAAAACGCCGCGTGTTCCGCGCTCGTGACGTATACGGGTTCCCAAATCGAAGAGTATACAAAATATCTGAAAGTTAAGGATAGCGCAGGAGCAACAGTTAATAACATATTCATCGGCAGCACATTACCTGCGGATGGAACCGTGGTCTCCGGCCTTACTGCGGGGCTACAATACACCTTCGAGGTATACGGTAACCAAAACGGGCGCGCAGTTGTGTACGGTTCGGATATGCTGACTCCGGGTGCGGGCGCCAATGCCCTGGAACTGGGCATTGCGCCTAAGTCAGCCACTCGTATCACTCCATCTATTGGACTAGCACCTGACGTAAGTCTGTTTGGCTTCGCGTTTTCACCCGGCATACCGGCAAGCATCTACTGGTATGACGCTCCCGTTGGCGGCAAGCGGCTCAGCTCATCAAAGTATTACGACTTGTATGAGGGCGAAAGCGTTTACGTCGAAGCGGTTCCGTTTGACTGGTTTGACCTTTTTGTGCGCCCAAGTATACGAATACAGGTTCAGGCGTCAGACCCGAATCCGGTGCTGCAACTGCAAGCACTATTATATCGCTACACAATAGCGGGTTCAGTAAAGCTTTCAGATGGGACTCCCGCTACCGGTGTGGATGTCCTCTGGTCCACTTTTTCCCCAAGTGAGGGTCACGCCCACACACAGTATACGAAAACCGATATGTATGGCAACTTCTCTTGTACTACCACCGAGCTTACGAAAGTTACGATGACGATTAGCCGCCTTGACTTGGAGACGGTAACTCTAAGCGGCCTCGATAGCATGGCTTATGGAGCGCTTGAAATCACAATGAATGAACGACAGTACGGGCTAATCGACGCCAGTACCAACGAGTCAATTCCAAGAGTATACAGCGGCCCCGGAAGCTCTTGGGGGAGGCTTGGATGGTGGGTAACCGGAGCATTTCAATACTGCGTGCATTCGATAACATCCGGCGGTGAAGACGTAGCATTCAGCATTTCCGATAAATGGATAGTGCTCGATGAGCCCACCGAGCAGGAAGTAATCCTGCATATGGAAGCTGATACGCAAAACCCGGGTAAGAGCAATTGGTACGCAGATATACCGATAACGCTGGACGGAAACAACAGGGGTTCCGCCCCGCGATCTTTCTCGTATACCCGCCGCTACCCTGTCAGCTTTGACCTGCTAAACGCTGTAAAAGGAGCACATTACAGGTCTCTTATATACGACGCGAGCGGGAACTTGGTGCAAAACAATTTATTCTTAGCGGACTCTCCTACGCCTAACGAGTTCATTTACCTGCGAGATGGCAGATACACGGCCGTTTTCATGCGCAACAAAACTTATCAGTCAATAAATGATCCAACAGGCAAGAGCCTCAATCAGATAAAGGCGTCTATAGCCACTCTAGGCGATCTGTATACCGAACAGGATATAGCGGTGGATGGCACCGAGCAAGCTTTTGCAGTGGGACTACCTGTCGGAGCACCGCCGGTCAGCATACTTAACTTGGAAGCGAGCAGCCTTCATCTGGAAGCAGATTCGGAGCTTATTAGCGTCCGCGCAGTGATAGCGCTTATCAATCCTGACACAGCGCCGGAATGCGTCACTGTGGAGCTTGCGACCAATCAGGCTCTCAAGAACGAAAGCGGAGAGCTGAACTATGGCGGGAACACGTATATTCTGAACGGCAGCGTTTACATAAACGGTCATAGCGCAGGCGCCGAGATAGAGTTACACCCAAACGACACACCGTCATCAGGTGGCTTTAACGGAGCATATCTGATAACGATACCGGATGTGAGTAAATACGGAGGGTTCCCTCTGACCCTGCGGTGGCAAAGCTACCGTATCAACCTTGACGATATTACAGCTATCGCGAGCTGCATTGTCGGGCCGGAGAGCTACTGGTTCGGCGAGAAAAGCCTTGGGCAGCCGGCCTTCAGCCTGACAGTTCCCCCGGCTATCGGCAGTACGGATTTCTACGTGTATGGCTATGCCCCAAAGGGCAGCGCTGTGTCAATCTCGGTCGACGGCGCGGTGGCAGCTTCCGCAATAGCAAGCGAAAAGAACGGGTTCTACTGCACAAACCTTTCGCTGTCGCAGCCAATCGGGCCTCAGATATATTTTGTAGGCGCAGTAGCGGTAACTCCGGACGGCAACACGCTTTCCGTCCAACCTAAAACGATCAACTACAACAGCAACCTTCCGGCGCTGGCTGATATAATGATCACAAATTGGCATATGGAATGGAACACTGTCTGGCGGGAAGGCCAGGCCGGTTTGTATAGAGCGTATCTGTACGCTGTGGGACGACCCATGTATTGGCGTTTAACATTCCGCAACGCTACCGGTCCAGCTGATTTGGAAGATGTGTATGTCAACATACCACAGACAGACGGCAGCATAAAGAGGCTTGAGGCTCTCTGGGACAGCCGCGGCTACTGGCAGACAGAGTACTACCTGTGCGGCAACAACCCGCCCACCGGCGTCTGGGTCGAGTACCAAGCCGTGGAGAGAGCCCCTGTATTAAGCGGCGCTGAGTACGCAAATCTGCATGACGTCCTAGACACATACGCACTGACCACGACGGAGCAGCGCCAGAAGGCAGAGGCTGAACTCGCGGGGAGCGGCTTGACAGTAAACAGTTGGTCTGCGGGGGGCATTATCGAGGACGCTGTGTTTGCGCTATCCGGAGGCGCATCGGGGCAGTTCTCTATCACGAGAAGCGAGAGTACCGGCGCAGCAGCAGAGGTCGCCTCATGGCCTGTTTTGCCGACCGGTGCCGCACTGGACTCCGCAGAAGCTGCCGGCATGGTTTTCCACTCAGGCGATCTCATGCCCTATGCCTGCATAGGCAGAGAAAACGGCGTCTTAACTACCGACATTGTATACAAAATATCAGCAGCCGGAGGCGCTATCTGCAAACGCGACATCATCACGATGAACAGATATGAGCGCATCTACTGCGATACGGCTGCCAACAAAGTGGAACGCCTGGTTTATACCCGCGTTGGCGGCGATTTGCCGGAACCGGCAGGCCATACCTCCGCTGCTTTCCGCAGTATGCTTGACGCCTGGCAGCCGTTCTTTTCCGGGCTGGCTGAGATTGCGCAACCCGGCTTAAGCGGCGCGTTGCAGGGGAGTGGCGCTGTCATGGATATGGATGATGCGACAACTTCGCATAGCGCGCTCACGCAAAAAGCGTCAACTATGGGCACAATGGCATACAGCAATAATAACAGCGCAGATATAACAATGCTGGCTTCTGAGAACCGCGACTGCGCATGCGGTACCGGTTGCCGCTGCGGCATGCTGCCGATACAGCCCGCTATGCCGGAAGGCTCCTATAACCCGGTCATCGCCTTCTATGAGGCTCTGGACAACTATCTGACCCGTGTGGGCGGAGGCCTTTTCATAGCAACTCCCCAAGGTAAAAACCGCAACCTGCAGCAGTACGTCCAGGATAAACGCGACCTGGCTCGCCTGGGCCAGTTCATGAGCATCCCCGTCACATCATTATGCACCGGGCCGTCCAGAACTGCCGGGCAATACCTTCTTGGTCAGGTGGTGGGTACCGGGGCGGAATTGGCGTTCCATAACTCTCTGGCTTACGCTAAAAAAGAGGAGATGAGAGCTGACGCGCTCGACGTCTATATTGCGGCGTATAAAGCAGGGCTGAGCATGGACTACTTCCCATGGGTAGAGGGCTTGCCTTACAAAGCGAAAAACTGTGGCTGTCTGTTTGCGAAAGACGATCCGGAAGTTCCGAACCCCCCGGAACCGGAGAAACCGAAAAAGACTCCGGTAAAGGTTATACAGCCGCCGGTGCCTGTCGCGATACTTGACCCATCCGGCTATGTTTATGAGGCCGTATACTCCAACCGCGTTGAAGGCGCCGTAGCTACGGTGTATGAAGTAGACTCCATGGACGGGACAATGAGCCCGTGGGTCGCCGACGAGTACAGCCAGCATAACCCGCAGATGACCGATGAACATGGTTATTATGAGTGGTTTGTGCCGCCAGGCGGCTGGGCGGTAACAGTGCAGAAAGCCGGCTATGAGGATTTCACCACAACCAGCCATCAGGAAATAGGCTCCGATACCAGACTTGCAGAGGATGGCGTCACGTGGTATTTGCCTGTAGCCCCGGAACAACTCGACGTAAACATCGCTCTGACGAGCAACGTCGCGCCATATGTTGAAAGTGCGGCGCGGACAACGGAAGGCATCTATATTGTGTTCTCAAAGTATATGGACGAGTCCACTCTGGCGGCAGATAACTTCCTTGTAAACGCCTATGAGAGCGGCAGTGCATCCGAGCAACCCCTGGCTCTGACGATTCGCCTCTTAGACAGCGAGGAGGGCGTAGGCGGCCTGAACTACTCACGCTCGATCCTTTTAGAATACGCCATGCCTGAAAACACCGCACAGCTCGATTTGACGATTGGAGCGAATGTCAGTAGTTACGCAGGCGTCGAAATGAATGCCGGTGTGATTTACACGGATATGCCGCTGACCAATCTGCTCAGAGCAGAAACGCCAATAGCGGATGTGGCAGCAGGTGAGGTACCGATAAATACCTCTGTTGCGCTGAGTACAGCAACCGATAACGCACTCATTTACTATACGACCGACGGATCTGTACCGACCCGCAGCAACGGCAAGCTTTATACAGGGGCAATTGTGATTGTCAACACAACGACGATAAAAGCGGTCACGGTCAAAGCAGGAATGAAGGACAGTGAAGTCATGACAGCGGTATACTCTGTCACACTCAAAAGCGAGCCGGACTTTCCGGATAATCCTTCGGGTGATGGCGGCACGACTCCACAAAAGCCCGGAGGAGGCGGTGGCACAGGGACTACCGGAGGCGGCGCGTCTGATGACATCGACGACCCCGAAACGCCTCTTGCCGGGCCGTGGGAGAACCCGTACAGCGACGTCGCCGATACGGATTGGTTCTATGATGCGGTACGATTCGCCACGGAGCGCAGCCTGATGAACGGCACGGGCGACGGGAAGTTCTCGCCCGGAGCGACAGTTACGCGCGCAATGATTGTGACCGTGCTGTACCGGCTGGAAGGTGAACCTGCTGTTAGCGGCAAGCTCCCATTCCCGGATGTGAAAGCGGGCGAGTGGTACTCCGACGCAATACTGTGGGCCTTCCGGAATGAGATAACGCTCGGCTATGACGACGGCAACTTCGGGCCGGATGACCCGCTCACGAGGGAGCAGACGGTAGTGATACTCTACAGGTACGCGAAAGCGAGAGGCCTTGACGTCGGCGCCGCAGCAGAGCTCGGGAAGTTCGCAGACGCGGGTAACGTCTCAGACTGGGCGCTGGACGCCCTGAAGTGGGCTGTGGCTGAAGGCATAATCGAAGGCCGCGCAGCAGATCGGCTTGCGCCGCAAGGCTCTTCCACCCGCGCAGAGATCGCAACGATCCTGAAGCGATTTATTGAAGGACTCGAGCAGACCTGACGCACGAATCACTCTAACAGAGGCAGATTGCAAGCACAGATATATTTCCATTTGGGTGTCCGTTTTAACGGACACCCAAATGCCTATTATGGTCGTATCAACCGAGTTGACCGTCATATTAAGCGTTATATTAGCCGTCATATCAACCGCTTCAAGAACCATAAGAGTCTGTATATTGACCGCAAAAATCTCGTGTTACGCTTAAGAATGCGCTACCCCGTGGAGATTTTTATGGAAATTTCCGCTGAGGTGTGCTAAACTAAGATTGAACAGATAAGGAAGTGATGAAGCCCGATGCCTTATGATGATTCTATGATCCCGGAACTGCTGCCGCCGTCCGAAGATGGCGTGTTCAAGACCTTGCTGACCCACCCGGAAGCCAAACCGATTCTGCGTGATATTGTTGAGAGTTATCTTCGCTTCCCGGTTGTCAAAGTCGAAGTGAGAAATGTCGAGTTGCCCATATCAGATATCAACGAGAAGCGGGAGCGTTTCGATGTGAACTGCACCGTCAACGATGGCAGTCAGTTCGACGTGGAAATGCAAAGCGAAGCCATGAGCGGGGACAGTCTGAAAACGAGCCATAGGATAGTTAAGGCAAGAGCAATTTATCATCTGTGCGATTTACATTCGAGCCAAGAGGGACGAAGCATACGCTACGATAAATTGCTTCGGAGTTTTCAAATGACGTTCTGCGGTTATACCTTATTCCCGGAGCGTGAAAGTTTCATCAGCCGTTCTAGTTTCAAAGATGAAAACGGCATGGAACTTTCGGACGCGGTGGGCATAATATTTGTTGAACTTACAAAGCTGAGTAACCTGATAAAGAAGCCGATAAAAACCATGACCGGAGAAGAAATCTGGAGCCTGTTCTTTGCATACGGTTCCGACCAAAAGCACCGCGAATTGTTGAATGAAATAATGAAAGTCAGGAGGGAAGTTAAGATGGCTGCCGAGTTGCTTCAATCCATTAGCAAAGATGAAATAGAGCGCGCACGTTTCCGTTCGCGCCGGATGTTCCGCATGGACATGGAACACAACCTTATCGCCGCGCGGGACGATGGGATAATGGCTGTTGCGAAAAAACTTCTCCAACGCAACAGACCAATGGATGAAATTATTGAAGATACAGGGCTTACCCGCGAGGAAATAGAAAGCCTAAGCACCGCCGACTAACACAGGCTCGTTATAATAATAGTCGCCGCTTTTTTCATCACACACCTACCAACAGGAATAACAAATCTAACGCGACCG
>Ga0082212_10003365_pt1 | contig 22705 bp, 18 predicted proteins | sample TergutNt197P3_FD_71548 | JGI IMG/M metagenome (GOLD analysis project Ga0082212, IMG submission 71548) | Neocapritermes taracua P3 segment gut microbial communities from Petit-Saut dam, French Guiana - Nt197 P3 | ecosystem: Host-associated > Arthropoda: Insects > Digestive system > Gut ...
GCCTTAACAATTTCCTGTTGTTGATCTCCTATCTCCGGAAATAGATTGTTGTAGGGGATATATATGTCACTGCCCTCTAACAGATAGTATTCAGCTTCATAGATTTCAAATACTGCCATTGCCTCGACATCATTAAGCCATCTGAAATTCTCTACCATATCAAGGCGATTGAAACTTACGTTTGCTGTCACCGTCTTCTGACTCAAGTTATCATAGTAATCTATCGTAATCACGTTATCCGGAAGGGGTGTAGTACTCTGCCATCCGTAATCTATCTCTGCCTGCACATAGCCGGTACGACCTGAAATTACACCTGGGGAGTAGCTAGCCTCGCTGAGCTCCAGCGTTAACAGTTCTTTGGTTTTAGGATGAAGATACATATAGCTCTCAGGAATCTTTTTCTCACCTAACCCCATATACTTTATCGTGATGGTTACTCCCTCTCGTTTACTGTCAGTTGAGAGCAGTTCAGTAGTTTCTTCGGCATCAACAGTCACGATGACGGAAGAAAGACAGATAGCAACGATAAGGCAGGAGATAAGCATTCGTAGAATATGTTTCATGTGTAGTATACCCTCCTTCTCTTAATGACGATTATGATGATTGCGGTAATCGATATACCGGCAACCGTAATTGCAGCGATTATGTACCACGGCAGTGACGTTTTATGTTCGCCGGATGTTTCTTTTTGTACCGTCTGAAGCGAAATCGAAATACTATCCTCCGGGATATTAGTAATGCTACCTGACGCTGTGGCAGATGATACACGCTCGGGATAATTAAGATTCATATCGTCATCACCATCCCAATCGATACCTGTATTCGGAGCATTAATACTATCCACGACATATAGCATTCTAATGTCCTCTGCTTCATAGCTGAGTCGGAATACGCCGATTATTGGAGCATCTTTGGTATGAAACTCTGTACTGCTACCATGAATCTCACCGATAGTTACGTCGTAGCTATCAATATCCAGATGATACCGAGCAGGTGATATGAGCTCCTGCAGGTAGTATTCACCGTATCTCACAAATTCTGACAGAGCATATCCGGTTTCATCGGTAGTTAGCTCTTCCATGAGAGTATCATCCTCACAGCTATACAGTCCGTACACAGCATCTGGCAGTATCCTCTCATCAAAGGATGAGGTCTTAAGTAGCTGTAATCTTCCCATCTTGTAATCATTCTCGATGTCCACTGTAACGGTACTGCGGTTCAATATGACATCATAGACCGTTTCATTAGGCTGGTATCCAAAGGCGGGTTCAACCTCAACAACTGAATATATTCCATATACTAAATTATCGATCATCGCACGACCGTATTCATCGGTAGTCATATAGCCACAAGAGTTTCCGTTAGCATCCAGCAGCTCAAAAATCGCTCCCCCAACCGGATTCGAGGTGTCGGAATCAGTTTTACTAATGACGATTGAACCCTGACCCGACCGCAGCTTGAAGTATGCATTTACTGCTTCTGGTGCATGTCTTTCGCCAGAAAGAGCTACCTTCGCCTGAACATTCGTACCTGCCAGATAGGAGATGTCTCTAATAAGCAATGAGTTGACCGAGTAATTAGATGTTCTGAATCCGGAAACAGTCCTTGATTCATTAAATGGCTGCTCGGAGGTGATGGTAATCGAGTTGCCGGATGATGTCACACCATATCCCATATCTCTCAATCGGGATACGATGTTAAAGTTGCCCAGAACGCTGTTTGAGTCGGAGATAGTCAGGGTATGAAGCTTTGTATTTGCATCAAACCCGGCTGTATATACCTTGGCGTTGGAGGACGAGGTTGAGGCAAATGATGGTATGGTGAAATGACTTTTCATCTGTCTCAATATTTTGTCATATACATCCAGTACATCCCCTCTGTAGCTGCCGGTGATTGCATGTTCCCGGAAGGCTGCCTCATAGCCGGTACCGAGTAATGCATGGGTGGTTAACCATACAACCATCTGTGTAGCTACCCGTTCGGTATCCGCAGAATGACCATATCTCGTTGCTCCGTCATATCCATAGAGCAAGGCGAGTGCCACATCTCGTTTGGTGGATGCAGCAAGACCGCCCCAATCGGTTCCATAGAGGGTTTGTTCACCACTCGGTATCTGACTGGTACGGTCGATACAATAGGCTATATTCCCTCCAGCTGAGAAACCGAAATAGTAGCCCTGTCCCGGAAAATCAAAGGGTCCGGGTAATCCCGATGCATATCCAAAGGTATATGGATACGCACTCAGTGCCCAGTATGTTGCAGTCACCGTCTCGGCGTTAACACTAAACCGAGGACTAATTAGCAGCAACAGACAAGTACACAACAACAATGCCAATACTTTAAGACATTTTTTCATAACCGCTCCTCACATATATATTTACGTTCCAACATAACCCATAACAACTCCTAGTCGAAAAGGACCATACCCCATTCGAGATACTCAATTGAAAGCGGATCTATCTGACTACCGAGATACCATAATTCGAAATGCAGATGATTTCCTGAGGATGTACCGGTACTCCCGACCGTTCCGATGATCTCGGTCGCATACACATACTGTCCTGGGCTGACATATATCTCTGACATATGTGCGTATCGTGTCTCGTACCCATTTTCATGAACAATTTGAAGGTGATAGCCGTAACCGTAATCCATCATTGCGGTAAAGGAAACAGTACCGGACGAAGCAGCGCCAATAGGAGTAGATTCGGGAGCGGGGATATCTACACCGGTATGAAAAGGTCGTGTTTCGGTCCCGTTAATCATCAGAACTTCCCTTTCTCCGAAGTGGCTTGAGATATATCTGTTGTTTTCCAACGGCCAATACATTTGATTTGAATAAGCGGTGACTAGACTTGCAGCAGAGGCGACTGTGATTATGACCATAAGGAGGATTACCATCATCATTAGCAGTGCCACAGCTGTAACCGAAACTACTGCCATAACAGTTCCTGCCCCTGAAGCTGAGGTCGCGGTAGTGACAGCTACGGATGAAACTGCCTTTGAGGTAACCGTAGCGATTGTACTCTTACTACCCATCTTGCTTTGTAGCTGAACTAGTCGACGTCGCGAACTGTCGACTATCTGTCTAATACGATTAACGACGCTAGCGGTGGCTTCAATAGTCTTGTCGGTCATTTCCAGCGACGAATAATTCTCGCTGCCTCTAAAAGAAGCCGATATGACCGAAGCGGAGGTAGAGACTAACGTTTCCCCGACTTTTCCGCCTATTCTCGCTAATACAGCCGGATTCGGTTGCTTTCGGATGGGATTGAGCGGAAGACTGTTCTCTAATCTGGTTGAAGCCAGTTTGGAAGTAAAGCTGTGCTTAGAGTTAGTAGGTTCTAAACCCGGAGGTTCCTTGTAGGATATGAGGGCTTGATCGTACAGATCTGCTGTCGCAAACAGGTCGTTGCTATCGCGCTCGGTGAGCATGAAACGAGTATGGTCGGTATGTTGATACAGCAACATTTTGTTTTCTTCTACTACAACCGGCAGATTGTCTTTTGAATCATACATCTGTACTACCTCGTAGAATCGGCTTAGGACGATAGAAGATTGAAGTATCCCAACACCTCATGCAGTATGGCATAACCGGTTTTCATTAGCTCTGCTCGGGTGTTTGGATATATGATACCGGCAAGACCGATGGTCGCTAACGCAATGAGCAGTACGTTTATGATGACCCTTGTTACTGTAAAGAGTGCGTGAAACATCGTTCGAAGTATCTGTGCAATAGCGTTCTTCTTCTCTACGATTAGCAGATTCTGCCTACTAATGTTGTACTCTGCTCTCAACTCTTCCTGTTGTTTGGCCTGTTGTTGTTTTTTTGTATAGGATCTGAGCAGAGGGATCTGAAACTCAGAACGAGGGGATTTGTTCTTTGTCGCGTATATTCCCATTTATCTCTTCCTTTGTTATCTTTATCTGAAACAGTTTAGATAGCGACAACCCCTTCTTTTCATCTGGCTTAGATATATCCTTCTGCAGATTCCGGTTGGTTTCCGGGAGTATCTTTTCATAGATGTGGTTGTCTGATGCATAACGAAAGATATCCGGAGCATATCCTGCAAAGTAGGTCCTGTCGGCAGCACTACCCATCTCATCCCTTATATCATCCCACAGCGACCTGTCGACAAAACTGTAGATATAGTTTAGGTCTTTGCTGTCGATAGAGAAGAAAGGTTCAAGTAGCTTGACCTCATATGGTTTGATACAACCGACCACTACCTTTACATCACGCTCGAGAAAGGAGGTAATATCGGTATCACTTCTGTCTCCGTAATCACAAACCACATAGTCATAGAGGGATTTGGCTTCGATGATTGAACGAGGCATTCGATATATGTCGATGTTATTTATCGTGAAGTGGTTGCTGTCCTGTATATGCTGCATCTGCATATGCTCAGGCATGAATCTCAGGTGTGACAACAGATGCCCGGTTTGGTTCATCTCGATCACTGCAGCAGAGTAACCGTTAGTTTTCAGATACTGTACTATCTGCAGTGCCTGGGTGGTCGTACCGACCCGTCTTCCGGCTCCGATGACACCGATTGTGGCTGCCATATGCCTAGCGGTGTAGAAGCGGGGATAGGATTCAACCGTTTCTACCGTCTCTTTATGTGGTGAAGTATCTGCTGCAACTTTTTCTATTTCTTGATTAATGCCAGAAGCTTCTCTTTCCTTTATGTCTTCTGTTTGATCAAAGCAAGAAATTTCTCTTGGTCTTATTTCTTGTTGTTGGTTGAAGTCATAATAGGATTGTTCTACGCTCTCTCTCACTTTGTGTATTGCGTCAATATCTTGTGTGAGCGATTGTTGGTTGTGCTCGGATGGAAGGTGCGACAGTACAGGATTTTGAAGATCAATGATATGATCCTGCACATTCGGCCGATAATCTATAGTTTCGACATCCGGCTCAACTATTTGTTCTGAGTCAATAGGTTCGATGTACGATGCAACCCGTTGCTCTAATGACGTTAAAGGTTGGATTTCAAATACAGTTTCCAGCGTATCATCATTTTGAGTTATGCTATCGATGATAGAATCGGTATCTGGTAAAACATTTTCCTCTTCAAATAGAGAAGAAGGAACAACCTCCGATGGGATTGTGTCCTTCTTTGAATGGTCAATGATTTGAACTTCAGTCTTTTTCTTAACAGCTGACTCTCTTACAATGTCGCCCGGGCTATCTCCAGTTCTCTTTAGTTTATCCGACTCGCCTAGGATTTCCATAAGCCGGCTGTTCATTGCCCCGAGCATATCTTGAATCTCGGCATCAACAGGAGAAGCAATACTGCTCGGTAGACTATCGTTATTCGTTTTAATTTGCAATACCGAATCCTCTGCTGAATCTTTAGGCAGCTCAAGCTGAATTCGCTCCGGTTCTTCTGCCGAATCTTTAGGCAGCTCAAGTTGAATTCGCTCCGGTTCTTCTACCGTATCTTTAGGCAGCTCAAGTTGAATTCGCTCCGGTTCCTTGAGGATGTTGGAAGCCAGTAGTTTACAGACTGAATCAATCGAACCTGTGAAGATACTGCCGGCATCAACCCCAACTTCAAGCAGATGCTTGATAAGTGTGTCTTTTCTGGTGTATCCCAATGCGGCAATATAGAGATCAAAACCGCTGAGTATACTGAGTTTCTTAATCAGCTCTATGACTTTAAGTTTATTCTCGTAAACATCAATGTCTATAAGAACATTCTCAATATCATTATCTATGATAAATGACTTAACAAAGTCATTGACCGTAACGGGATTACCCTCCGGGATACGTATGATGTTCCAGAATCCTCGCCGGTTTAGCTCCTCCTCTAGATTAAACTGAACTATTCGGTTATAGTGATCGTCGGTTGCGAGGATTGAAATCATCGTTAGGATACTCTTTCAGTATATTGTTAAGCCACTAGACATTAGAGGAAAAAATAAGCATATGTATGACCAGCCCATTATCCTTCTGTTAGTTATTGCCTAGGTGCACCTATTGGTGCGCTCACGGGGGAGCTGAATAATTGGGCTGGTCACTGATGATAGTATAAACGTTGAAGTAACCTGCGGCTCAAGATGACAAACTGACGAAAATATACTCTTGTAAAAGTAATAGTGCACAAAAATGTATGCACATTTGAACAGTATTCGGTCAATATATTGCAAAAAACCTACAAGTAACCTTAATGTTAGGTGTATTGTGATACAAGCATCATGTGTATTTGGACTTAAGCATCTAATTTACTGTAGATATATCTAATCTTGAGCAGTTGTGAGATAATTGAATCAAGCTGATATAGAGAGAGAAATATGCAGCAGAAGTATATGATATGTAACGGTCATTTTTATATGATCACGAATAGAAAGCTATATGGATATGGAGTTGATTGGTGAAGGAAGAGCATCAAAGGTATACCTAGGAGACAATAATACTGTCGTCAAACTGTATAAAAATATACCTATAAGTGAAGCGCTGCATGAAGCTAACAACCAAAGGGTTGCATATGAAGCGGGACTTCTGGTTCCAAAGATTTATGATGTAAGGCAGCTAGGTGATAATGTAGTGGCAGTTGAAATGGAGTATATTGTCGGCAGCCATCCGGTAACATTCAATATGTCTCGAGATGAAATGATTGAAGGTCTTGAAATAACGGCCCGACTTCATTTCAAGGTACATACAGTAAAGGCGCCAGGATTAACCCATCAGCATGAACTAATGAAATCGAAAATCAACAGAGGTAGATTTCTTGATGGAGAGATAAAAGCCAGAATGCTTACCTTCATATCACAGAATTTACAAGAAGCCGACTGCTTGTGTCATGGTGATTTTCATCCCTTGAATGTAATACAATCCCCTCACAGCTATTATATTATCGATTGGGTTGATGCCTGTAGCGGCAACCCATATATCGATGTCTGCCGAAGCTGTCTATTACTCGAAGAACAGCTGGAGGATATGGTCGAGGTATATCTGAAGGAGTATTGTAGAACAGCAAAGTTAAGCCCCGATGATATATGGAGGTACAGGCCGGTAGTAACAGCTGTCAGGATTGAGGAAAACATAGATGAGCAGCTCAGGCAAAAGTATCTGAGGGCACTCACGATTTGACCATAATAAAAGAACGGGAGTAGCTATTTTTATAAAGCTACTCCAGCTCTTTTTGTGAGATCAAGAAACATATCATACACTATAGGTATTGATATCATCAATTTTGGTTGTCATAAGCTTATGTAGTTCAGTATTCGAAGGATAGGTATTGATGAATGGTACAACTGCACCGGAACAATATATGATACCCTGACCGGGCTGCGAGTTGGTCACATAACTAATCTGCTCAGGGGACAGACTGAGCAGATCTGCCAGCTGCTCTCGGTCGGACTTAGCCTGAGATAACATACAGATAAACTCCGAGTTTGAGAGCATGGTTCTAGCATCGTCTGATTGCAATAGTTCTTCGACATTCTGGGTAATCCCGGTGATGACCGCGCCCCACTTCCGGGCTCGTTTAAAGAGAGATTTGAGGAAGGTGGAACTATACTCGTTCATAAATAAGAGGTATACCTCATCGATATATATCCAGGTACGCTTGCCTAGTCCACGGTTGAGCGTAATTCGATTCCATATCTGATCCAGTACAATCAGCATACCGAGTGCCTGAAGTTGTCCTCCAAGTCCGGATATATCGAAGTCTAGAAACTGACTGTCGGTGTTGATGGTAGTGCGATGGGAGAATAGCGAGAGACTGCCTTCGATGTATAGCTCGAGCGACAAAGCCAGGTGTTTGGCTTCAACCTCAGGTTGAGCCTTGAGGATCTTGAAGAAGTCTCGAAAGGTAGGCATCGACCGACTGGAAGGATGACTGAGAAAATATGGACGATAGGTCAGACCGATGACCCTATCAAGAATGGATATTTCTTTTGAATCTATCCTTCCAGAGTTGCGAGAGATAATCAACTCGCACATAGAGAGGATAAACTCCGATTTCATGGCGATGGGATTCTGTTTGCCCGCTTCGTCATCGGAGTACCCGTCAGTTATGTCGAAGGGATTGATGTAGTCGATACTGTCAGCAGATATCTTTACCACCTCACCGTCAAACGCTTTGATTAGTGAGGTATACTCCGCTTCCGGATCGATGATTATGACATCGTCTCCCGGTCGTATCAGCTGATCGTTCAGGTTTTTGGTGATCCCCTTCTTTAGCATCACATGCACTATCTCACCTTTGGCCATCATACTCTTACCGCTACCGGGTACCCCTAGCATCCAACCGTTGGCATTAGGCAGTATCTTTCGGTCTACCATGATGAGATTTCCTGAAAGTGGGTTAACACCATAGCATAATCCATTGTCGTGGATAATCTCCTGGGTGGTAAAAGGAACGAAGATGGCAGTACCGGTAGTGGTCATGGTACGAGCTCGATCGACAAAACATCTACCAAATGGCAGACAGGAGTTGAATCCGGCTTCCTGTTCTAGACTCAAGAATCCGCCTCTGCAACCGTTCTTTCGAATAACACCCATGATTTTTGCAATGCTGTCGGTTAGGCTTTCGAGGTTTTGAGCGGTGGTATTTATAAGCAGTGTGGTCTTGTACATTCGTTGGTTTCGGCTTCTGAGATCCTCTAACAATTGTTCTGCTTCGGTGATACTGTATTTGAGCTCAGGTGGCATATACTCGAGATCATATAGACCTTTAATCGCTCGCTTAGTCTCATCAGCCCTCTGTTGGTTCATGAGAGCCAGCTTGCGTTGAACCAACTCGATGGCATCGGTTTGTTCCACACTCGTGAAGTGTATAGCGATGGTCAGATTGCAGTCGATATCTGAAATCTGACGAATGAGTTGATCTCCGAGTTCCGATGGAAAATCCCGGATATATATGGTTGAGGCTACGACCTCATCCATCTCGAAATAGTTCTTCTCGGTAAAGTCAAAATAGTCAGGGGTCACATAGTCTTTACTGGATAGGCTCCCGAACACCAGATTGTCATAGCTGAAGGTAAAAGGTTCTCCGGGATTCATGATAGAGTATATGAGTTCAAGTCGCTCGTGTCCCGACAGTGATCTTATGGATATATTGTTACCCGAGAGTTGTTTGAAGTTACTGATGATGTCGTTCTCCAGCCGCAGCAGTTTTTGCTGTGCTTCCATATATCCTTCCGCTTCAACCGTGAAGGTCAGATACTTCCGACAGATGAGAGAGTTCTGCCCTTCGAGTGCCCGACTTGAGAGTATGTTGTTTATCTCCTTGCGATAGCGGTCGGATTTATCTCCAATCAATGGAAAGAGTATCCTTAGACGAAACTCATCCTTGTCAATCGACCTATTTGTCACCGTTATTTGTACATGTACCGAAGGATCGAAGTAGTTGATGAATTCGCAGTACTGTTTGAAGATGGATATCTGATCCGCACTTCTGGCAGTCTGATAGTTGATATCATCGAAGGTGATGGTCTTACTGAACACACCATCTTCAATCTCGCAGATACCATCCTCTATCATCCGAAGATAGAACAGGGAGGACTGCGCCTTCCTACGGTTGCCTTTTTGCATCCGTTTCTTCTTCTTAATTTTCTCTCTGAAGACTTTGTTATCCTCAGAGATATGTCGCCCCAGACTATTTAATGCGCTTATATGCTGCCGCGTTTTCTCTTTGTCTTGCGGTGACATCATATTCTTTGATACGGGTTTCGATTCTTGTATTTTGGTTTTTTGATCTACCGGCATTTATTTGCTCCTTTTTGTTTGAGACTAATTTCCTTGTATCCGGATGATGCAGTACCACTGAGGTATATACACGTGCCTTTGGATATATAGCAAAACGATAGAGTTTAATGAGATATGCTTCAAACGGCTGTCCGTCTATTTTCACGAAACCGAGTGCAAACAGAGGTGCTACCAGAGCAATCACTAAATATCCTGCCAGTTCATGCCCTACGATCTTAGACAGTAGAAAGTATGTACCGATTCCCGCTACAACACCCAGTGAAGAGAAAACGAGCTGACGTGCCGATAGGCCGAAAAACAGTTTGGGTTGATACTCGTTGATGTCTTTACGAATCTGAGCCTGTATAGCCATATGCGTCTCCTATAGATTTTTTACATAGCACCGCAGATACTTCTAGCCCATTTCCCGCTTCTAAACAGACAGAAGGTGAGCAGAATCACTCCGGTTATCCCCTTCCAGAAATGATCTTTAAGGGTACTACCGACCACAAACACGCTGGCAAACTGAGCATAGAGGAATAGGATTATGGCCAGTATCACCCCCTGCATGCAGATAGCAGTGAAACTTTTCAGGAAATTCTTACCTATGTGACTGAGTTCACCACCCGGTAGTGTAGCTAGCGGAATAGGGGCGATGAACAGATATATATATATCTCAAAGATTCTAGCTACAGCGACAATCATGATAATCACCAGTGAAAGGGTACTGATTAGAGTATATGCGTTGACCTCGATAAACAGCATTATCTTTCCTAAGAAATCCAGACTGTTGGCGTGATCAACGAAATGCTTAACAGCGTTGTCGGGAATGGTATATTCGATAGTATATGAGAAGGTTTGATTCTGGATATATAGTATCAGACGATATATCGCATCGAGTAGATCATGGGTACGATCGATGATGAACTTAAACAATACAATCTTGATGACTATTTTAAGTGGCATATGAATAGCACCTTCTCCTCCCATCCCCTCTGATTTTGAGTAGAGAGTATATATCTCCAGCACCATAAGGTACGCGAGTACCGCATACCCAATCGGCAGCACTACCGTTCGCGAAAGCTTCACGATACCTCCAAATACTTCACCAGAAAAGTTCAGGTAGTTGAGATTGAGGTTGATTCCGTTGAGTACTACCATGTTGCGTATGGCAGCGGTATACTGCAGAGCAAGCACCTCCACATTGATGGGATTGACCAACAGAGAATATACCGCATCTAGAATATCGGTTATGAATGGCATATCGTTTACCTTTAGCCCTTCTTTGTCATCATCCCATCGCTGAAATGGTGGAGAGTGAAGGTTGAAGTATCATCGAGTACATAATATTGATTGCCAGCAATGCGATAATTGTACCGACTAGCTTCATAATACTTTCTTTTTGCTGTGGACCGTTGTGATCCGATATCGCGGTGAAGAGCTGTACTGCCGCGATGATCGCGAAGATAGCCATACCGATGTTGAGTGCCGCAATAATCAGGTTGGCCAGGGTTGTCAGTGTGTTACCTGCGTTTGACATAGTTTATCTCCATTTCATATTTCCTTGCTGCCGTCATCAATCGACCGGCAGGTATTTCAGATGGCTGTTAATATCATTCTTCCGATATACATAGTGTTTGTCAGGGTCATAGTCGCTGAGCATTGAGTATCTTGGATGGCGTGTAATATCGTATTTCTTGCTTAAAAAAGGGGGTAGGTTGGAGATCACCAGCAGACAGTCGGAGCGTGACATCTTCCCTATTTCATCAGGGGTCATTAGTTCCCTGCCTATCTTCTGAAATCCTTTATTAGATCCTCCTGCAGAACCGAAACTATAGCCTCTAGATTCTACATTGATGGTAGTCTTACCGATAGTCTCGGAGAAAAACTTGAGGGTGCTCTCCTCCATCCCGCCGAGAAATAGTAATGAGTCGGCATTTCCGGTAATTATCTCGGTTTTGGTATCATAGATACTTTTTAGCTGTGCCAACGTCTGCAGCGAGATATTGAAACTGAGATTTCGACTTCTAACGGTGGCCATATATATCTCAAAGTTGGGTATAGTCCCGATATTGGCAAACTCATCCAGTAGAAACCTCACATGATAGTCGAGACTGCCACCACAGTCGGTGTCGGCATGACGACAGAGGGTATCGAATAGCTGTTGATACATTATGGCAACTAAGAAGTTTAAGGTCTTGTTGGTATCGGGAATGACGATGAACAGAGCGGTTTTTTCATCACCGATACGCTCCAGGTTGAGGGTATCCTGGCTTGTGAGTGCTTTGATGGTCGGCATGGTAAAGGGAGCTAACCTCACCCCTACCGAAATAATGATACTTTTGATGGTAACCCCGGCACCGGTTTTGAAGATGGTGTACTGCTCGGTGAGGAAGGGATTGGAGTTTTCATCATTCTTGAGACTATCGAAAAGGTCGTCCAGTGGTGATACGAAATCCTCATCATTCTCCTTTATATGTGCCAGTGCCAATAGATTCAACACACTCCCGAAATGTCGGTCCTTTTTCTCAAAGTGGTAATGTACGAATCCTATCAACGCACAGAGTAATGCGCGTTCTGACTTAACCCAGAAATCCTGAGCTATCTGTCCTTCACCTCCGTCGGTGTTGGACAGTAAATTGTCTATGAGGGAAAGGATGTCAATCTCGTTTCGGATATATGCAAAAGGATTGTAGTAGTCACTGCGATCATACTCAATGAGATTGACACTCTTGATGATATATCCTTCCTCCTGTAGCATACTGCCACATTCGTGAATGATGGAACCTTTAGGGTCGGTGACGATGAAGCTGGTGTGAGAGTTGGGTCCGCATTGCATGAGATTCGGTTTTATGAAGAATCGAGTTTTACCGGACCCGGATGAACCGACGACGATCACGTTCTTGTTTCGATTATGCTCTTGGTTTGCCATTCTCCCTTTCATGGTGAGAAACTCAGAGTCTGTGAGTATGAGGTTATTGTCGAATAGCTCATCAATGAAGGGAGATATATCCTTTGGGGTTCCCCATCTCGCAGAACCGTATTCCTTCCCCTCCATAGGGCTTTTAATCCTGCCCACATTCCCTGCATAGAATATCCCTAACGCTATGGCGCCTAATACCAGTCCTAATCCGAGTGAGTTGTACCGCAGGTCGATGTATATGGGCTTAGTCCGTAACAGTTCACCAAACTGATTGAGTGTATCGGGAAACTTGGTGAAGGGATTTGTATCGACCGGTAGCATATTATATGAATGACTCAGTCGATTACCTATGAAAAAGCCGAAGAAAAATATGACTGAAGGGGCTATAGCTTTGGGATTGAATTTCATCTTCATCGATTTAACCAAGGACCTTCGACATCAAACCGAGGTAGTCGTCTAGACTTGAGTTTGGCATTCTTCTCCGCTGCTGTCTTTGTGAATTTCTTGATGACAAAATCAACCGACACTCGCCTTACATTGAATTCACTCTCGGCCTTATCTTCACGACTTCCGAATAGCTCAAGTTTGGTTTTCGTTTTTGGCAGCTTATCGGGAGTTACTCCAGCCAAAAGACTATTACTTTCCCGTAGGTCTTGTCCGGTAACAGCGACGGCTGTGTGACGTATGTTGTTAAGGGTTTGACCAAGTGGAACACCGTCCTGGCGGGAATATCCTTTAAGACGAAAACGCAGACTACTAGTGAGACTTTGCATAAGTGTTTTAGACATATTTTTTGATGTTGAGACAACCTGTCCTTGAATTTCCTCTGTCAGCATTTGAATACCTCTCATGAACGATAATGCGAAAATGTATATAAACTGTAACCCAGAAAAAAATAAAATGCAATAGCCCCGAAGGGCTAAAACTGTAAAAAATGCTAAAAATACTGTAGATAGTGCATAAAAAATGTATGAAATATGTTGTATATTATATGCAAATTGTTGCAAATCGCTTAGCAGCAAATGATTAATTGGTTACACATAAACACATAAAATGCGGAAAAAACATATTGATTACTGTAACCAAACGATTGACTGTAACAAAAAACCTCTGCTTGACAATCACTGATTATCAGCAGAGGTGGTAAACACTTCTTTGTTATTGGATAAACTCTGTACCACTGTCGGTGGGTTTGCAAAGCCAGCACATATAGTTTAACTTCATCTCTTCGTAACAGTAAACTGCCGCAGTTTCATCACAAAACATTCCGAAAAAGGCGGTTCCGCTTCCAGTTAAGGAGATCCCATCGGCTCGGTGGGATTTCATAAACTCGACCGGATGTTGTGGCAACATGACCACTCCTGAGCTTTCAAAAACATTCTGCAGGTTATCGGCAACCGAACTGACATCACTCAATTCGACAGCCGATATGAGTTGCTCGGTATTTGGCTTTTTGTATGAGTGTTTTCGGTCGATTAGTTGGTATGCTACTGCAGTGGATATGCCGGCTGGTGGCATCACAACAATAAAGTGGCAGTCGGTAAGTGGATTAAGTGGAGAGACAATCTCTCCGATTCCGCTGACGTTAGCGGTACCACCTTTGAGACAGAAAGGAATATCAGCACCGAGTGACAGACCAATTTCTGCCAGCTCTTGGTCACTGATACTAAGATTATATAGTTGTCTGAGAGCAATTAAGGTTGCAGCGGCATCTGCTGAACCACCGCCGAGACCGGCTTCGGTCGGAATATGTTTTTCAATATATATGTGAAGTCCTGGATCTTTTAGTCCACAGAAGTCGGCAAGAAGTAAAGCTGCTTGGTAGACCAGATTCTGTGAGCTCTGTTCTTTAGTTGGGATATCGGATGAGTTTGACTCTATAACAATCTGCGCATTATCAGTCGTTGTTATGGTGAGTATGTCGCTAAGAGTGATTGACTGTAACACCATGTCTAGTAGATGATAACCATCGTCTCTCACACCGACAATATCAAGCGACAGATTTAGTTTTGCATTGGCTCTTATCTTCATAATTCCTCGCCATAGAGCATCTGTACTTGACCTAGCATCGCCTGGTACTGAGCGATGACATAGTCGGGGGAGAGGATTTTGGCATCGGTACCAAACATAAAAATCCAGCTGAGAAAGGTAGGGCTAATCTCGACATCAATCGAGATAGAAAAATGTGTTTCGTCTACGGTGGTCATAATGAGGTCGGAACCGAATCGGTCTATTACAACCTTAGCGAGGTTGTTATTGAAGATTATCTCCACCCTCTCAAGTTCTCCGGAATACATCGAAAAACGCGAGTTGAGATGTTGAATGGGATCGAACGCCGATATGAGGTCATTTTGAACCCGCGGTAGTTCAAGTTGTCGGACATTCATCATTCGATCAACGCGATAGTTCACTATGGCATCATGATCATCCGACCAAGCAGCGAGATAATAGTTTTCCTCTTTATATAGCAATGCTAATGGACTGATTTGATAGAGCAAGCCGCCACGGCGCATGACCCTTTCGGCTCCTTTTGCATATTCAAAGTATCTAAACTGCAGCTGGTTATCTCCTGCGATTGCTGCATGGATGACATCGATACTGTAGTAGATACTCTCATTCATGTTCTTGATTCGATTGTCGACATATACCTGTCGACGGAGTTCCTTAGCGTGATGACTGCTGGTCAGTTGCTCTAATTTATGTATGAGTTCAAAACTCTTTCTTCGGGTAACAAATCTGCTGGCACTGACCGCATCCACCAGTAGCTTTAGTTCAGGTAACTGAAACAATCTTTGTTGAAGCATATATATGGTTGAGGCAGTTTTCTTAGCTACTATATCCATTCCATGCTCTCTGAGATTATCCAAATCATCATATATGGATTTTCGCTCGGAACTGATACCGTTAGATTCAAGAAACGCGAGTATCTGTATCATGGTTAATCCATGGTGCTCATCGGTTTCTCGTTCGAATAGTTCCTTGAGTAACAGGATTTTTTGCTTTTGATATCTACCGGAAACCATGATAACCTCCTTTGTGGATGTATGTTTTCCTTTTTTTCATTGTAGCGGTAGTAATGGTTTTTGTAAACAGCGAACCGAAGGGATGTTGTAGTAGACATATACTATATGAACTCCTAGTAGTTAACATATATCTCATTTTTGATAGAATAGTCGGCATAATGGAAATACAAGGCTGATTGAACATACGTCAGGAGAAACCGTGGTTAAGCTGAGGTTTTAACTCTGTTTATAGTATCTTCATTGATACTGTATTCACTGTTTTGAAGCAGTATTGCATGGCAATAAGCATTGAATAGAGGTCGCTTTTTGTGATATAGTAGGTTAGAAAAATATCTAACTGTTCAAGCAATCGATTCTATCCCTGTTTGGGCAAAAAAAGTAAACGAACAGAAAAGGAGTATATTCTGTAATGAGTCAGAATAAGGATTCCGAAAAGACAATATTCAAGGCGCCTTCCGGAGATTATGAAGTTACCGAATCTAAACCGGTAAAGCGTACCGCTACCCCCAACCCGAAGCCGCCTTCTAGAAAACCCGTAACGAACAGCAGACAAAAAGCTGCTCCTCCCCCACCTAATAATGCAAAGAAAGGTAAACGCAAAAAGAGAAGGGGAAGAAAGCTGTGGCTGCTGTTGTTGCTCCTTATCCCTATTGTATTTGTAGCCGCCATTTACCTCGTGCGTGATGTCGATGCTAGGATTGACGATGCGGTTAGAAACCGACTCAGCTATTACAAGGGACCGGACGAAGCACTCGCTCAATTGGAACCACACAGTTATGTAATCTCCACTCTTGATGAACTCATCATCTATCTTACACACCCCATGTTGAACGAAGGTGACACTATCGTCGTAAATGATCACTTTAAAGTTGATTGCGATGAAACCTTTAATGGATATTTAAGGATAGGATTGATTAACTTCGAGTGTACACGTGGTTCAATAACCTTTAATGGTGGAACGATGGTCCTAGCAAGCGGACGAGAGGAAACAATCGTCATGGATGGGGTATCGTTTGTTGACACTAACCTGTTCATCGATGCCGCATCGGTGGATCTCACCTGGAAGGAAGCACCGAGATCAGCAAGAATAAACACCAAGACACTCAACGGTTCACCTAGCCTCATCGAAAATCTTGTCATACCAGCACCCGGCGGCAAGATGACCATACCCATAACCCTGCAAAACATCTCTTCCTCTAACCAGGATGATATATCTATACAATTTATCTCACCCTACTTTGTGTTCCCGGGTGAAGCTACCGTCGTATCTGTACCTGCGGGAGGAGCTATTACTATCAACGTAGAATCGATTGTCGCTGAAGGTGGACGTGCCAGAATATATGCCATCGGACTAGATTCTTCAGGGCAGAAGGTCATTGAAGGATACAGTGACTATATAGAATTGTTAGGTGGAGGCTACTATTCCGGTGATCCTCATACCCATACCGCTGCGAGCTATACCAAACGCGGCGAGAGTACACTGGAAGACAATATATACTATGCCGCACAAAAAGGTCACAGTTTTATCATTAGTGTTGAGAACGACGCTTTTGCCACACAGCTCTCACAAGAAACGGTGGATAACATCGTCGGTGAAAGTGACGTCTTCCTGCAGCTAACCGCACTGGAAACCGGCAGAAGGAATCAGCTCAGACATATTATGCTATATAACTATGACAGTGAAGTGATACCTCGCTCTGACTATGAGGTAACATATCTTCGCAACTACTCTCCGCAGAACGCCATATGGTTGGCACAGGATGAAGACCCCGATGTAATAGTATACATCCCACATCCCTTCGGATACGATATGAATATTACCGAGAGCGTCAATAATATCTCGACCCTCTACGGGATAACCGGTATTGAGCTGTTGGATCAAACAGCATTCAGTAATTTTACCGAGTTTTTGGTTACCATAAATGTATGGAACAACATCAATATATATAACCGGCAGCGGGTGTTCGGGATCGGTGCCAGTAACAATATCTACAGTGAATATGTAGGCTCTAGATACACCAAAGGCTTTATGACAAATCTGTCGGAAGAGAACATATATGCCATGTTGCGTGAAGGAGATATGTTTGCCAGCAACGGACCCGAGCTGCGGTTTACCCTTTCGGATGCTAAGATGGGAGAGGATCTCTATGTAGGCTTGGGTGATACCTTAACCGCAAAGGTATATGCTTCCTCCGAAACTCCGCTGACCACCGTCAGAATCATCAGATATGATATTACCGGAAAATGGGAGGATCTATCCCCGGATTATGTACTGGATCTTGACTTTACCGGGAAAAATATCTACGAGTATGAGGCAGTACTCCCCATTGAAGTCGCAACCAATCTAGACAGAAATGGCGAAGTCATAGTTCAAGACTCGATATACAGACTCGAGGTCAGAAGCGAGTCTTCACCATACTATGATGACATCGGAATGGCATTCGGTAACCCCATTTGGGTTACTGCCAACGGAGAGAAGGTCGGAACCAGCCCCGCCTTTACCGAAGTCTTCTATGAAGAACACCCTCCTACCGTCGATCTATACGGCTTTGACATCAATATAGATTTCATCAATAATTTCATCCAAAAGAAATTAGATGAGAGGATGGCTGAGCAGTTTGGAGGAGCTCAGATATATGTGATGGATAACGGAGATTACTATATAATCGGAGATTTTACCATCAATGCGTTATGGGCTAATGCTAAGGATGATCAGATTGCTGCCATCAGCTACCACCGATATAACTCGAATAGTTTGGTAGATACGGTGACGGTGGTAACTTCAGTTCCATCTCAGCTATTGAGGTATGTGAAGACGATATACCTATTGGATTAGATAGCACTTTAGATATTTTCATGAGCTCATATAATGAAAACTCCCTACGTCCTGTTGGGAGTTTTTGTAGACTCATATATTACATTGAGAAATACACAATGTAGATATTACAATGAGTATATCAGTATTTGTCTCAGAGTCGCCAAACGTATGTCATACAGACAGAAAAGGAATAAATGGATGAAACAGGGAACAACCGGATGGGAACGAGAGAATCGGGTCCATTTTGACGAAATCGTAGCAAATTATGACCAAATACGCTGGGACTACCCCGATAAGCTGTTCCAGGATGCTCTAAATTATTCTGGTGACGTCGGTAAAGCTATTGAAATCGGTGCAGGAACCGGAAAAGCTACTCTACCTTTTCTGCAGGCAGGATATCAGCTGACTGTGGTTGAGATGAGTAGAAACATGGTCAACTTCCTACAGGATAAGTATCATGGATACAGTAACTTTGGAATAGTTCATTCTACCTTTGAGGAATCAAAACTTAACGACGCTAGCTATAGTGTAGTATATGCAGCCTCCGCCTTTCATTGGGTAGATGCTTCGATAGGATGCCCTAAGGTAATGGAACTGCTGAAACCTGGTGGAGCTTTTGTGCTGTTTCGCAACAATGCGATACCGGGTGAGGGTGAGTTGTCGGTTGCGGTACAGGCGGAGTATGATAAACATTATTACTCATACTATGTAATCGACAATCGTCCGACCAGTATATATATGATGACTGAAGAGGATTATCTCAAACCGGAAGAACTATATCGGGGGTTCAGACTTAACAGTCTTGAAGAGTACGGGTTCATCGATGTAACTATGAAGTTATATACCGAGAGTAAACGATATACTGCGTCTAAGTATATTATGTTACTCGATACCTACTCGGATCATAGAGCATTGCCTGACTCTAATCGTGAAGCACTCTACTCCGGTATCACAAAAGCTATAAACGCTCATGGAGGATATATGAATCTTGGATGTATCTTTCAGCTATATATGGGACGAAAACCATAAGCATGAACTAATATATATGAAGCATAACGACTGTTTTATCTACAGTGGTTATGCTTCTTTCTTTTGAGTAATCAGATCAGTTCAGGTTGGCCTTTCTTTTTCCGCTTCAATTGTTTCTTCGGGAAGATAGCATAGTAAATCGGTATAGTCAGATATACTACCCATCCCGGATGCCATAGGTGTAGGAAAAACCCGCCAGATAGATATATAAGGGTGACTAAAACTGGGTAGGCAAACCTGTGAAAATCTCGTAGCATAATCGCTGTTATAAAGCTGTCGGCTATGGGGATGATGAAAAAGACAAGCCATGTAGGATGCCATATCCCGGTAAATAACCCAATAGATATGAAGGTCACAATAGCGATAACGGTTAACGGGATGCGTTGAAGTACATTACGTTTACTGTTTCTGAATTGTGTGTAATACTGCCATTCCTCGTATCTATCGGATTTTTGGTCATCAGGTACCGGCTCTCCACCGTATTTAGCCATATACTTCCCGTCTTTATCCTTTACCGACACTCCACTTCGGTCGACATTGACTTTGACATTCTCGTCTACGACATGAATACCATCCCAACCCACATGTACCTTACGATCATCGTTCTCCTGTACATGTATTCCGTTCCAACCGATATGTACCGACTCTCCTTTTCCGTTTTCGATGTGAATCCCAGAGCTGTTGTCCTCTTTCTTAGAATCTTTTTGAGATTCTTCGTTAGAGTTTATACTATCGGTCACATTAATTCCGAATAACTCATCTAGAGAGATACCATATATCTTGGCTAAGAGTATGAGGTTTTCGGTATCGGGAGAGGCTTCGGCACGTTCCCACTTGCTGATAGCCTGGCGACTGATACCCAACTGTTCTGCCAAACTCTCTTGGGAGTAACCATTCTTCTTGCGCAGTTCTACTAATTTGCTGGCAATTTCTACATTCATTGTTCTGTCCTTTCAAAAAAATCTTACCTCGATTATATGAAAAGCTTGTCGGTTGCACTATACATTTTACTTTTCATTACCGCAATTATTGGTTGCGAAACGATAAAAAACACGAAAAATCGTATAAAATCTTCATTCAACCTATCTGAAACAGTCTTTTTCCGTTCTCTGTGGCAATGTCGATTATCTGTTGAGCCGAATAGGAGGGACGGAGTTCAGCAATTGTATCAGCCGCATAGGATATCATATCCGAGCGACAAATCTCATATTTACTATCAGGAGGTGGAAGGTATGGACAATCAGTTTCAAGTAACAGTCGATCGATGGGTATCATCCTGACTGCATCTCGCTCAGGCTGTGATTTAGAGTATGCTATCGAACACCCGAATCCCATATGCATATCCAAATCTATAAGCTGCTCCATCATCTTAAGCGAACCAGAGAAACGATGGACTACCCCTTTCGGCTTATACTCATTAATTAAGGATATGATATCGTTGTGGGCATCTCGATCGTGTATCACGACCGGCAGCTGTCGTTCATTAGCTATTTCCATAAACTCCGCGAATAGCTTACGCTGCAGCTCGGGAGGTGTATAGCCATAATGATAGTCAAGTCCAATTTCCCCCACAGCAATAACCTTTTTGTGTTTTAGCAGTTCGAGCAGACGCTCTTTCCATCCATCCGTTAAATTTGATGCCGAAGTGGGATGTATACCTGCAGCCGAGAAAACGAAGTCATAGTCTTCTGCAAGTGCTGCTGAATAGAAGGAACTGTCTTCATCCGATCCGCAGTTTAGAATATATGACACACCGAGGTCGGGCATACCCGAAAGGGTTGCGTACCGGATGTAGTCAAAGAGTCTGTGATTGTAATGAGCATGGGTATCAAAGATGTTACTGTACATAGTTAAACTCTGAAGAGATATATTAGTTTGATATTAGCACATGAAGAGGATAAAGAGAATATCCCAGACTGTTTGGTGTGAGCTTTCAGTCTGAAATAATGAGATAAAACAAGTGGTCACCTCGACAGATCGAGGTGACCACCAAAAGAATTATTTGTTGAACAAAAGAGCTACTAAAAACACAAAATCAACTATTTGATGATGTTGAATTTTCCGATTATCGGTAGAGGCTTCATTTCACCCTTGGAAGCATTGATTATACCGATTACGATAAGAACCAGCGGTGCTAATGAAACCAAGGTAAGCAACAGATTGAGTATGGAATAGATGCTCCAGGGTAGGAAGAAGAAAAGTACTCTTAGGATACTGACGACAATGGCCAATGCAACATAGAATATCGTTGATACCGTTCCCTGATTACAATGGAATTTGACAAACGGGGAGGTCTTGTGTGTGCCTGCAATAAGAGGAACAAAGAATATGAGATATGAGAGAATGGCCATCCCTTTGTTTGCCTGTGCATCGCTAGCGGGATCCTGCGGGGGATTAGGCTGTCCATAAGGCGGTTGCCCTGCAGGTTGTTGCCATTGTTGCTGCGGGGGCTGTTGCCACTGTTGCGGAGGAGCCTGGACCGGCTGTTGCCACTGCTGTTGAGGAGCAACTGGAGGCGGAGGAGGTGCTGCTTGAACCGGAGGAGGAGCTACTTGAACCGGAGGAGGAACCTGAACCGGAGGAGGAACCTGAACCGGAGGAGGAGCTACTTGAACCGGAGGAGGTGCTGGTTGGAATTGTTGTTCTTGTACCGGAGGTGCTTGAACCGGCGGTGGTGCTGGTTGGAATTGTTGCTCTTGTACCGGAGGTGCTTGAACCGGTGCTGGTACTGGTTGTTGGAACTGTTGCTCCGGAGGCGCTGCTACGGGAGCTACAGGTGCTGCTGCTAGATCATTTCCGCAAACGGGGCAGAATCTTGTGCCGTCTTGAACCTGCGTTCCGCATTTTCCACAAAATGCCATAATACTTTCTCCTTTTGGTTGATGTGTAGGTTTTACCCCTAATCTCTAATACTTATGGATCGTTGATACATTTATATAATACTATATCGATTAAAAATATGCAAAGCATAAAGCGATACAGAATATACCTCGTAGTGAGCTGTCAGGTCCTTTAGGTTGTTCGGTAGTATATATTGGAACCAAGAACTGTCAACTAAAGAATAGAAGAGTAACAGAGTGTCATCATTTTCGAAATTATATCATAGTTTGAAAAAAGATACTATACTCAGAATCATTCATAAAAATATTTACACGGCAAATATTCTGATGCTTTCTGCCTTTTCATACATATCATAGTTGAACAAAAAAAAGATG
>Ga0082212_10003366_pt1 | contig 22705 bp, 21 predicted proteins | sample TergutNt197P3_FD_71548 | JGI IMG/M metagenome (GOLD analysis project Ga0082212, IMG submission 71548) | Neocapritermes taracua P3 segment gut microbial communities from Petit-Saut dam, French Guiana - Nt197 P3 | ecosystem: Host-associated > Arthropoda: Insects > Digestive system > Gut ...
CCATTGCTCAATCCCTTGATCGCCATCATCAGCATCTTCTCCTTGTTGAAATCCGGGCGTCCCAGTTCCCCCGTGACGCGGCCCCCGCTCATGACAAGTATCCTGTCGCATACGCCCATCAGCTCCTCCATCTCCGAGGAGATGAACAGCACGCCGGATCTGTTTTCCGTCACCAGCCGGTTGATGTGGTTGTAGATCTCGAATTTTGCGCCCACATCGACGCCCCGCGTGGGCTCGTCAAGAATGAACAGCCTGGGCACCGTCAGGAGCCATTTCCCGATGACGACCTTTTGCTGGTTGCCCCCGCTCAATTGGCTGGCGGTCTGCCTGTATGGATCGTGCAGCCCTATGTTCAGGTTTTCTATCGTGCTGTCGCACGCGTCGGCGGTTTTCCTGTTGTCAACAAAGAACTTGAGTTTTTTGTTTGTCAAATCCTTTAGGGAAGCCAGAACGATATTGTCCGTGACAGGTTTGGGCATAAGCAGCCCTTCCTCGCTGCGGTTTTCCGTGATAAAGGCTATCCCTTTATTCTTCGCTTTCTGCGGGGTGACATCATCGACCCTCTCCCCGTTTATCACTATCGTGCCGGAAAAGACCTTGTCCAGCCCGAATATTGCGCGGGCGAGCTCGCTGCGGCCGGCGCCCATCAGCCCGAACATGCCGACGATCTCGTTGCGCCGTATGGAAAGGCTAACGCCCCGAAGGACCTTGTTGCTTATCCCTTCCACATTCAGCACTTCCTCGCCCGGCGGCTCTTTCCCGACGAACGGGTAGAGGTTGTTGAGGCTGCGGCCTACCATGTCCCCTATCACCTCTTCGATGGAATAGTCTTCTTTTGCCTTGTACCCCACGGCTTCCCCGTTTCGCAAGACAAGGATGTCGTCACACAGCCGGAACACATCGTCCAGGATATGAGATATATAGATGATTTGTGTGCCGCCCGCGGACAGATCGCCAATGATCTTGAAGAGTTTTTCCTTCTCTTTGGTCGAAAGCGAAGTGGTCGGCTCGTCAAAAATAATTATTTTGGCCTTCTTGGCGACCTCTTTTGCGATCTCGATCAATTGCCGCACGCCGACGTTCAGGTTTTCGATCAGCATATTGATGTCTATGCCTTCGATAAAACCCGACAGGTTTTCATTTATCCTTTGTTTGATCGCCTTTTCGTCTATCACCCCGATCCTGTTGACCGGAAGGTCATCTATCATAAAATTCTGTTTGACGCTCATCCCCGAAAACAGGCTGAGTTCCTGATGGATGAACGCGATCCCCCGCTCCCTGGCGTCGTTTGGGTTTTGCGGCGCGTACAGGCTGCCGTCGATATACATCGTGCCGCTGTCCGGCAAAAGGACGCCGCCCAGTATATTCATCAGCGTGGACTTGCCCGCGCCGTTTTCCCCGCACAGCGCAAGTATCCTGTTTTTCTTCAGCTCAAGATCCACACCTTTCAAAACGGTGACATCGGAAAAACTCTTAGTGATCCCCTCCAGCTTTAAAACGACATCGCTCATGGCAAACCCTTTCGTCCGGACCTTTAGTTCTTGAACCTGCGCATGGCGTCAAGCGTTGCGATGACCAACAGGAAAACACCTTTAAAAAGGATGATGATAAACCATTTGATGCCCAGCATGCCCAGGCTGTTGTTCAGCATCGTGATGAACACGCCGCCCAGCGCCGCGCCGATCACAGAGCCTGAGCCGCCGAAGATGCTGACGCCGCCTATTATCACGGCTGTCACAAAGTCGAACAACCGTTCCTCGCCAAGCGCGGGGAGCCCGGAACCAAGCCGCGAGGAAGCTATTATCCCGCCGATGGCTGAGCAGATCCCGCATATCAAAAACATGGTGAACACTATCCTTTTGACGGGCAGCCCTGAGATCTCGGCGGCTTTCGGGTTCGTGCCGATCGCGTAGATGCTCCTGCCAAACACCGTCTTCCGCAGTACGACTACCGAGACAGACAGCACTATGCCCGCGATGATTATCGGGACAGGGACAACGCCTGCCTTCCCGTTTCCTACAAACATGAATTCCGCGGGCAGGCCGCTGATCGTCTTCGAATCCGCCAAAAACAGCGAGATGCCGATGAACACGATATATGAAGCCATCGTGGCCATGAAAGACGGCATCTTGAGCCTGGTGACCGCAAACCCGTTGAGCGCGCCGATGCCAAGCCCCGTCGCCAGCATGATGATAACGCCGACAAGCGTTGCGTAAGGCGAACCCGCCATCAGGCCGGTATTCGAATTCATCACCATGGCGCCCAGGATGCTGCCCAGCCCCATGACCGCCGGTATGGAAAAATCAAGGCTGCCATTCAAAAGCACAAAGGTCAGCCCGCAGGCTATCACGATGATATCCGCGCTTTGGAGCATAAGGTTTATGAGGTTGTTCGGTGTGAAAAAGAAAGGGACAAAGATCGCCGAGCCGACAAAAAAGCCGATCGTGATATAGAATAGCGGCATTTCCCTGAACATCTTCACAAGGAAACCTGTCAGCCCGGATGCTATTGTATTGTTGCTTATCATATGCGCCTCACCAGCCATCTTTCAAAAGGGAATGACGGAAATTATCATATCCGCCATCCCCTTTATTGTCAAACTCTCCTTCTTCTTAACAGCCGGCCTTCCTTATGCTCCTGCCAGTCAGCCTCACCCTGCCGCCGCGATGGCGCCAAACGTCTTGGAAGCCATCTCGTCGAAGTTGCTCTTCGTCAGGAGGAACCCGTTCATTTCGGCAAATGTCTGGCCGTCCGGCGTGATTTGGCCGTCCAGTATCTTCACCGCGTCGATAACGGCCTGGTAGCCGATCTCATAGGTGGGGCAGTTGAGCAGGGCGTCGATATACCCGGCCTCGACATTGTTCACGCCCTCCATCGTGCCGCCTACGATCAGCTGCAGCATATGGTTGTCTTCACCCGCGGCGCCGCCCTTGCCCTTCTCCTGGAGCGCGGAGGTTATCGACGAGTAATAGAAATCGGAGTGCGAGAAGACGGCGTTGGCGTCCGGATTGGCCTGCAGGGCGGTCCCGAGGCCGGAAAGCGCTTTTGCGGTATCCCATTCGCCGGGCACCTGCGTCACGACTTCGATCTCATCGGGGTTGGCGCCCGCCACAAGGGCAAAGCCGTCGCGGCAATAGATGGCGTGGTTGTCACCGAGCGCGCCCATCAGCTCGATCACCTGCACCTTGACGCCGCTCTCTTTGGCATAGTCCACCAGCCACTGGGCGCAATCGCTCGCGCCGCCGATCAGATCCATGCCGACCCCGTAGTCGACATTGGCGGTGGCCGTGGAAACGATAGGCCTGTAATTATAGATGAAAGGTATCCCCGCGTCGTTGCACTTTGTCACGGCAGGCAGTATGGCCTCGGAGTCCACCGACGCGACAATTATCGCATCCATGCCCTGGGTGATAAAGTTCTCGATCTGCTGCAGCTGCACGCTGGGGTCGTCCTGCGCGCTTTGCAGCACCACCTCGCACCTCCCGTCAAGGTCGGCCACGGCCTGATAGATCCCCTTGACATTCGAATCCCAAAAATCCTGGCCCTCCAGTACGACGGAGACGCCGATCCTGTATGCAGCCCCGCCCGGATCCGCCTGCGGCTCAGGCGCGGCAGTCCCTTCCTGGGTCTGTGCGGGGGGCTCTTCCGCGACCGGCGGCGATTCACTGGGTGTGCAGGCGCCAAGCACAGCGACCAAACATAGAACAAGTGCGATTGCCAATACTTTTTTCATTACTTTTTCCTCCGTTTGTTCCTTATCATGCAATAACAGTGTTTATTCAACAGATATAACAATTATACTTTTCCCCGAATCTCAAACATCACCCCATCTTTCTTCGCAAAAGCAAATACAGGGCTTGCCTCCTCCTGGACGGGCAACACGATCTCATCCATATCCTTCACCGTTTCCGCGACAGAATCCACCTCGATGCACACATGCCACATACTGATCATTTCCTTCGGGAACAGATCGCAGCCATCCGGGAACCTGTAAAACTCAAGCTTATAGGGATGATCCTCCGGATCTGTGCAGTACTCGCCATATTCTTCGACAAAAACCTCGCCCGGCATCTCTTTTATGGCGGGCACACCAATATGCAAAATTTTCATACATGGCCTCCTTATTTAAGAATCAAATGCAACAACAACTTGACAGACAGAAATTTTTGAAATAATAATATCACCAAACCATTGACCGTAAATATGCCCACCCTGATAAGCTGCTCATATGTGCATGTTTTTGGAATACAACGGGGAACACAACGGGGACGGTTCTTTTTGTGTTCTTCGGACACAGCGGGGACGGTTCTTTTTGTGTTCTTCGGAGCCAAACGGGGACGGTTCCTGCGTCTTGTGGGCAATGGGGAAGACAACGGGGACGGCAGACCGTGGGAAAACAGGCCTGTCGGCAGACGCGAATAAACCGACTTCTTTTGCTTGATGCAGATAAAAACAGGACCGCTGGGTGAAGATGGGTTGCCGGGAGAAGAGGAGTCATTTGAAAAGGTGAGACCGCCGATAGCTGTATCAAGGTGAGGGCTGTGTCGCCGGCGGCCTCGACCGTCACCCTGACCGGGCTGACGGCTGACTTTGTTGCCGCCAAGGTGGGGTTTGACGCATTGGTTTTTGGGGATTTACGAGGTGCATTTGAGCCGTCCGGGCAAGGACGGTTCCTTCGTTTTGTAAAAAGAAGTCGGTTCCTTGCATTTCAGTTTATTTACTACTATAGTTGTGGTTGGATATTGTGAAAGGAGGATGGCATGGGTAGTAAAGATGATTATTATGCTGAATATGATAAAAAAGCGGAGGCTGTCCGCAAAAAAAATAAAGAGTACCTGGACGGCTTTGAAAAACACCTTCGGGCAAAAGGCTTGGGGGACAGGACAATTGAAAACCATGTATTTAATGTAGAGTTTTATATCAACAAATACCTTTTGTATGAAGAAATCCGTGAAGCACCGACTGGCTGTTATTTTGTCGATGGGTTCCTGGGCTACTGGTTCATCAGAAAGGCGATGTGGTCATCTCCCTCAAGCATCAAAGAAAACATCGCAAGCTTGAAAAAGTTTTACCGCTATTTCCTCGATATTGAATTAATAGACAGCGATGACTACGACGAATTGCTCGATACAATAAAAGAAAGCCAGGATGAATGGCTTAAGTTGGTAAGGGATTACAACGACCCGACAAAAGACAACCCGTTCACGCTGTTTTGACACAGCGGGGACGGTTCACGGTTCAGTAGAGCAGAATATACAGCTTATCCGCGAATACGTTGGGGAGCATTTCGTTTCAAAAGGAATGTGCGCTGACGTTATAAGTTTTGTACCACAAATAATTGTCATGGCATAATTCAATATCCATGTATACTTTTTAGATAACTGTTGCGAACCCTTTGACTTGCGGATTTTTCATAAAGATTATTAAAATCAATGCGGCAACCAGTGACAGACCCGCACCAAAAATAAAGGGAACGACGGCACCGAAAGCGTCCCATAAAAACCCTGCAACTACACTCGCAGGGAGCAACGCTATCCCTGCAACTGTGGATTGTAACCCCAACATAGTACCTTTCAATTCTGACGGCGCGATTTCAGCTACAAACGCCCGTTCAACTCCGGCAATCATGGCGGTATATGCGCCATATATCACAAAAATGGCAACTATCATCCATTGTTTTGACGCAAAAGCAAAACCGAGATAGCAAAGTGAAAATGCCAAATATCCTGGTACTAATAATTTCTTTCGACCAATACGGTCAGACATTTTACCGAATGGCATGGCTAATACCGAAGCGGTCATGTTGTAAATGAAATAAAGTAGGATAACGCTCACGTTATCAAACCCGGTAGATTTTGCCCGTAACAGAATAAATGTATTCGATGAATTGCCAAGTGTGAACAAGAATACAACCAATAAATACAACCGCAACTGACCGTCAACCTTGCGGATATTCTTCCAAAACGGCTCTCTATTTTTTATGTAACGAGGCTCTTTTTTCTCCTTGATAAAGAAGAACATACACAGCCCAATAATCGCGGGAATAATTGAAAATATGAACATTTTTTTGTAGTCAAAGCTATCGCCCATTCCGCGCAAAACAAAGTATGTAATGAGTATGCCTAATGCCGCACCCGCCATGTCCAACGCTTTATGTATTCCAAAAGCCTTTCCCATATTGTTTTTATCTGCGCTTTCACTGACAAGAACATCACGCGGAGCGGTTCGTATTCCTTTTCCGATACGGTCAAGAACACGCGCCCCTAAAATGCCAACCCATGACCCCGCGAACAACAATGCAAGTTTGTATAAAATCCCCGGCGCGTACCCTGCAAATGCCATTGCTTTTTTCTTCTGAAAACGGTCGGTAATGTAACCACTGAATACTTTAAGTAAACTGGCAACGCTTTCGGCAATACCCTCAATGATTCCTACGAGGGCTGGCGTCGCGCCGAACGCTGAAACGAGATAAAGCGGGATAAGCGGATAAACCATTTCGGTGCTGACATCAGTAAAAAAGCTAACCAGACCGAGAAAAATGATGTTAAGCATTATTTGACCCCATGAGAAATTTATTTATTCATTTATTAACCAATAAATCTTAAATGTTAGTTTTTCTATTTCGCGCTGACGCTTGTAACTAACTCGTAAAGTCGCGTTGTCCGGCAAGCAAACGTCTTTTTCCATTTCAGGTAGCAATATACGCATATTACCATTATTTTTTTTCAGTTTATCAAGTAAATCCGAAATTTGAACAAGCAAGTCGGACGTTTTTGACTTTGTATCACTTGCAATACGATAAAGCTCTGTTTGATTCAAGTAATTCACAGAATCACCCTCGCCCAACCAACGTAATAATGCAGATTTACTAAATCTCCATTCACGCCCTATTTTTCTTGCGGGGATACGTTCTTCTCGTAATAGCTTTATCATAGTTCGTTCACTAACGCCAAAAAACTCTATGGCTTGTTCAAGATTTAGAACGTCATTATCCATGCCCATTTACCTCCTTTGACTGATACTTCTTATTTTAGCATTATTTCCTTATTTAATCATCGGTTAGTATGCGTTTAATATCCTTATAATATGTAAATAACATCATTTTAAGCGTCATTATCGTCATTCCGACTATCAAGCTGTTGATTATGGGTTTAACGGGGTTACACGCCACGCCCCCCGACCTCTCACAAGGAACAGGGAACAGGATAGAGCGAACCGGAACACCAATCATTCTACTTGACAACGAAATTGTAGTCACTTATAATGACTATAAAATCGTAGTCGCGACGTGTGACGTTGATATTGTAGTCGTAACGCGTGATGTTGATACCGTAGTCATGATACGTGACGTTGATACAGTAGTCATGATGCGTGACGTTAATACCGTAGTCGCAACGCATGACGTTGATACCGTAGTCAGGATGATTGATGAGAATAACAGCAAAAATAAAAGATGCATACACGTTGGGCCAGGTGATACAGCAGGGCCGCCTTGAGCAAGGCCTTAGCCAAAGAGACCTTGCGGATATGCTTGGCATCAGCCAGAAATGGGTATGGGAGATGGAGCAAGGCAAACCGGGCATACTAATGGACAGGCTTTTTTTGGTACTGGAAAAAACCGGCGTCACGCTTACAGCGGATATTGAGGCGAAGGGCGTGCAGGAGGCCAGGGACCCGAAGGAAATATGAGCAGCCTGAATGTAGAGCTCTATGGCGTCCTGCTTGGGACGCTCTCGCCAAAAACAAACGGGGTGGATTTTGAAGTCGATCCAGGCGTTTTTCAGAAGTACTCATTGTCATCTACGATCATGAGCCTTGCAGTACCGCTGAATCTGCGTTTTACCGCGCCTCAGAAAAAACGCAGCAGCAATTTTTTCACAGAGCTCCTGCCCGAGGGCCGCAACCTGAGATGGCTCGCACAGTCCTTGCCGCCGGCTGAGCGCACCCCATTTGGCATGCTCCGCAAATACGGGAAGGACATTGCCGGCGCTCTCATCATTTACGACCCGGACGACCCTGTCTCTTCCATAAAGGCAAAGGCTGAAAAAGCCTCCCCGGAAAAGGTCAGGTATCTTCTTGAGCATATGCCACAGGGACCGCTGGCCAACTCGCCTGTTTCGGGGAAAACATCTTTGTGCGGCGTGCAGGGGAAAATCGTCCTGGCGAGAAAGGGCGGATCCTGGTACAGGGCCCATTACGGCTATCCTTCGACGCACATCCTCAAGCCGGTCGTGCCGGAGTACCCGACGATGATATACGATGAGGCTTTTTGTATGCAGCTGGCGTGCAAAGCAGGGCTGACCGGGCATCCTGTCTGGATAGAAAACTTTGACGGCGCCGACGCCCTTGTGATAGAGAGATACGACAGGAAAAAAAATGCTGGCGGCGCGCGCATCCATCAGGAGGATTTCAACCAGGTGCTTGGCGCCGGCGGCGATGAAAAATATCAGGAATACGGCGGCAAGACCAGCGCAAAACGAATAGCGCAAACACTGACGCGGTTCGGAAACGAAGAAGAAGTTAAAAAACTTGCTTCACAATTGATCTTCGCGATCGCGATCGGAAACCTCGACATGCACGCGAAAAACATAAGCGTCCTGCATCTTCCTGATGAGTCCGTCGTGCTTGCGCCCGTATATGACCAGGTCCCGCTCCGGCATCAGAACACAGACGGGCGCATGGCGCTTGCGACGGGCGGGGAGTACATCCACGAAAACGTATCAATAGCCAACATAGCAGCGGAGCTGGTTTCCTGGAAATGCCCCGACTTCCCTGACGAAGCTACGTCACTTGCTTTTACAAATGACTGCCTGACCTCTTTCAAAGACGCTCTGAAAGATTCAGAGCCGGAGGAAAAAGCGCACCCCGGTTTGACAAAAGAGATATCCTCATATATATCAAACCTGCTGTCGGGAAAAAGCATAGGCGGCGCTCAATGAAAACAGGGTTTATGACAGGCGGCGCTCAATGAAAACAGGAATAGTGAAAAACAAAGGCGGCACTCAATGAAAACAGGCATAGGGATCGACACTGGCGGCACATACACGGACGCGGTAGTTTATGATTTCGAAAATAAAGTCGTGCTGGGGACCGCAAAATCGCTTACGACAAAGAACGATTTGTCCGTCGGCATTTTGGGTGCGATCGACGGGCTCCCGGCAGAGCTTGCACAGCAGGCGGAACTTATCGCCCTGTCAACGACGCTTGCCACCAACGCGTGCGTGGAGGACAAGGGCGGGCAGGCAAAACTGATCTTTTTCGGGGGCGACGAAAGGGTCATTGACGAGCTTGGCGGCAAATACGGGCTCCCGCCGTCTTCTGACATCTATATACAGGAAAGTTACACCAAGTTTTCCGGCGAAACCGAACGTGAGCCGGACTGGGACCTGTTCAGGGGCAGTCTCGAAAGCGGGTTTGAACACCTTGACGGCGCGGGCATTATTGAAGTCTACTCCATGCGAAACGGCGCGGCCATTGAAAAGCGGGCGAAAGAGGTTTTCAGCGAGAAGCTCGATATACCCGTCGTGTGCGGCCATGAGCTGTTTTCGGAATTGAACTGCCTTCAGAGGGGCGCCGGCGCGCTTTTGAACGCCGGGCTGTTCCCCGTCATCAAGGAATTTATTTTAGCTGTGAAAAAAGCGCTTGCCCTACGCGGCATCAGCGCCACACTCGTGATTGTCCGCAGCGACGGCAGCCTGATGTCGGAGGAGTATGCTTTTTTGCGCCCGGTCGAAACGCTCCTGTGCGGCCCGGCCGCAAGCGCGATCGGGGGCGCCCGGCTTATAGGCAGCCGGGACAGCATAATTGTCGATATGGGCGGGACCACAACGGATATCGCGCTCGTAAAAGGCGGCGCGCCCGTGACGACGGCCTGCGGCGTCTCCATCGGCAAATGGAAAACCTGTGTCAACGGCCTGTATGTAAAGACCATCGGGCTGGGCGGCGACAGCGCAATACATTATCAAGGAAGGAACCTTTGCCTCGAGGACTACCGCGTTGTCCCGCTTTGCGTCGCCGCGCAGGAATACCCCTCTGTCGCCGGCAACCTGAAAAGGCTTAGGAAAAAGACCCATACATGTTTTCTTCATGAACACTATATGCTCATCAAGGACATCAGCGGGAATGCAAGGTACACGGACGAGGAAAGGGCTTTCGCCGATGCGCTGGGGGACGGGCCCCTGATCTTCACCGAGGCGGCGGAGGCGGTCGGCAAGGAGATCTACACCCTCGACGTGAAAAGGCTTGTCAAGGACGGCATCGTGCAGGTTTGCGGGCTTACCCCCACCGACATAATGCACATCAACGGGGATTTTAGCATGTACTGCGCCGAGGCCTCGCTTCTGGGCGCGGAGTTCGTCGCGCACAATATGGGCATTACCGTCCATGAGCTTTGCGGCCTGGTTTATGACGAGGTGAAGCGTAAACTCTACCTGAACATCGTGGCGGCGCTGCTTGAAAACAAGTATCCCGACTATATGAAAAACGGGGTTCCAAAAGAAGCCATCCGGTTCATAAATGAAAACTTCCAAGAGGCCAAAAACGGAAACTTCGATGAGACCAAAAACGGAAACCATGATGGGGCGAAAGCCGGAAAAGGGCTGCTTTCGGTAATGTTCGGCACCGGGTATTCACTCATCGGCATGGGCGCGCCCATAAGCGTCTTTATTGAAGACATCGCAAAAATGCTCGGCACAAACCCGGTGGTCCCGAAACATTACGAAGTGGCAAACGCCCTGGGGGCAATCATGGGCAGCGTCAGCGCGTCCTATTCTGTGGAGGTCAGCCCAAACATCGAAACGGAAGGCCCGTCCGGCTTTACGGTCTTCGGCAATAATGGAAAAAGAATCTTCAAGGAAATGGATGACGCCATAGCTTTTGCCGCCAAAGAGGCAAAGGAAGGCGCAAGGGCCGAAGCGGCCAAACGCGGCGCCGCCGGGGAACTGGCTGTCACGCTGGATATCGACACACATGACGCGGAGGCGAAGGACTGCGTCGTCTACCTGGGGACGACTGTCACCGCCCGCGCCGCCGGCACGATCGGGTTCCGTTAAGTTAGGACAAAAGTGCCGCAAACAAAAAAACACCAGCAGACCGCCTGATACTGCCGAAAAGGCTTGCCGGCGAAGCCCGGGCAAGAGGAAAACTGCCGCTGTCACGGTTTCGCCCGAACCAAAATCATAAGTTTTTACCTTGACCTGAATATAGATATACGTTACAAAAAAGTATGGGGTAATTGCGGGATTGTGGCAAGCAGCCGGGGACAGCTCCGCTGCTATTCGTTATTGTTGATTTTTGAAGGGAGCGGTTTTGGATTGTCATTTCAAATGGGAGGGCAAGGGGTTTTCTTTTGTCAGCAACAAAGATTGTGAGTTTTTCCCCTGCCACGATATCGGGGCAATGGACCCGGACAGCTTTAACTGCCTGTTTTGTTTCTGCCCTCTTTACGGGCGGGATGGCTGCGGCGGCGGATACGTGCGCCTGAAGAACGGGTGCAAGGATTGTTCAGCCTGCATCCTCCCGCACAAAAGGGAAAACTACGGGTATATCATAGAAGAGTTGAGGCGCCCTGCCACACAGGGGGCTTGCGAACAGAAAGGAGGAAACGATGCAATATGACATAAAAATGCTTGTTGACGAAGCGCTTGACAGCGGGTTTTCACAAGCCGGGGAATTGAACGTAGACGCACTTGAGTTCATGCCGGAAGTACGTGATATGTGCAGCGCCGACCGCTGCCATCAGTACGGGAAAAACTGGCGGTGCCCCCCCGCGTGCGGGAGCATAGAGGATGCGGCGGCGCATGCCGCGCAGTATTCGTGCGGCGTCCTGGTGCAGACCATCGGCAAAATGGAGGATGATTTTGACTATGAGGCCATACAGGGAACCGCTGAAAAGCACAAGGCCAATTTCGCCGCTTTGGTAGCTGCGGTAAAGGCGCGGCACCCTGATATGCTGCCGATGGGCGCGGGAACCTGCGACCTGTGCGAAACCTGCACCTACCCGGATGCGCCCTGCCGCCACCCCGATGAATCGATATCCTCAATGGAAGCGTACGGGCTATGGGTCAGCAAGGTCTGTACACTGTCAGACATACCCTACAACAACGGCAAGCAGACAATTACTTACACAAGCTGTTATTTATTGAAATAACTTTAAAGCGGTATGGTTTTCCCAGGGCAAAGCAAAACCGACGGGGCTATAAGTGTTTCCCGCGTCACGGAAAGTGGAGGTGGCAACAGGATGAAAACGATGTTCAACCTGACGACGGATCCGGAGGATATGCGCAGGTTCAGGGACAGCTCCGATTTGCTGGCGCTGATGGACGGCTTTGACGGCGTTGAACTCCTATGCTTCGAACCCGCGCCTGAGGGGATCATCCCGCCCGGCCGCGTTATCGGCCTCCACATGTGCTTTTTTCCGTACTGGCTGGATTTATATAATATGGACAAGCCGGCTTTATTCCGCGAATTCGGGCCGGAGACGGAATGCCGGAAATACTACAGCGGATCATCGCCGGACGCCCTCTTCCGCCGGTTCAGGAGCGATATTGAAAACGCAAAGGGGTACGGCGCTGAATATGTGGTTTTCCATGTCTCCGACGCCTCGATCGAAGAATCCTTCACGCGCGCCTACCGGCATAAGGACGCGGAAGTAATTGACGCCGCGTGTGAGATACTGAATGCTTTGTTTGCGGATGAGGACGGCACGCTCATTTTGCTGCTGGAAAACCTGTGGCAGCCGGGGCTGACGTTCACCGACCCTGAAATGACAAAACGCTTGCTTGACGGCATTGACTACCCGAACAAAGGCATAATGCTTGACACAGGGCATCTATTGCACACGAATACAAAACTCAGGACGCATGAGGAAGGCCTGATGTATATCCATGAAATGCTCGACCGGCACGAGGGGCTGGCAGACGCTGTCCGTGGCGTCCACCTGCATCAATCCCTGACGGGCGTATACTCAGAGCGGATGATGGCATTGCCGCCCCCAAAGGATGCGCCATACGCAGAGAGGAACATGCAGGCGTTTTTCCACGCGTGCGCAGTCGACAAACACGAGCCGTTCACATGCCCGGGCGTACGCGGGCTCATTGAGCGGATCTCGCCGGAGTACCTGACGTACGAATTCTTTTCGAAAGACGCCCAAGACCTCCGGGCAAAGCTCGCTATCCAGAAGATGGCGTTTTGTGATTCACCAAAAGCAGCGCCGTGAAGTAAACGGCCTCCTCGGAGAAGGAATACGGGAGCCCCGCCCCGGCGCAAAGCTCACCGACGTCGATGCCGAAAGCGGAGAGCGATTCCATTTTGACGTCCGGCTTGACGCATGGTTCGGGGTAGCTGCACTGCCCGCAAAACACGCACCCGCCGGTTGTGAGCGGGAGTATTTCGGCGAACCCGGGCCTTGCGGATCCTATAAACTCCTTGAAGCGCCGGTTGTGCTCCTCGTTCAGTCCCCTGTACACCTCCGGCGCGGTGGGGGGATCCAGCTCGGCAACAGACTGCAAAAGGAACCCCGAACGAAAGCCGCGCGCCCTTTCCCGGCATTCCTCAAGCGTCCCGCACCCCGGCGGACACACCCAGTTCTGCCCATGGTTCGGGCACTGCAAAGGATTGCAGTACGCCCTCAACCCCGGCTCGCACTCAATGGCCAAACCGTCTAAAAATACAGCCTCTGAAAACCCCAGCGACCTTGCCTTGTCAAGAATCCCTTTCATTCTTTCTTTCACCTTATTTCTTCGCCACTCCCCGCCTGCGCCCCCTCTTTGAGCCGGGAGAGCCTGCGGTTGTAGACCATCTGTATGACTGTAATGACCATCGAGAACCCAAGCGCTGCGTACAGCATGAAGTCATAGCCGTCGAAGACGCTTCCCTCGATCGGGAGCTCAATGCCCAGCGACTTGATGACGAGCTTGACCCCGACCAGGACGATGAAGGCAAGCGCAAGCAGTTTTACTTCGTGGTTTTTATTGATGAACTCGGCGATCGGGGTCGCGAAGACGATCATCAGGATGACCGCGACCATGACCGCAAGAATCATGACGAGCAGCTCATCGGCCAGGCCGACAGCTGTGATGACAGAGTCGAGCGAGAAGATGATGTCCATTACCGCAATGGTCGCGACAGCCTGGCCAAGCCCGATCCTGGGCCGCGCCGCCGCCGCGCCCATGCTTTCCGCCTCTTCCTTCATGCTCAATTTCTCCCTCAATTCCTGGATGCCCTTGTAGATGAGGTACGCGCCCCCCACCAGGAGGATGATGTCCTTGCCCGAGATCTCGGGGTCGATGACAGGCGCCCCGAAAGGCAGCGTGAACAGCGTGAGCTTAAGTGAGATGATCCACGAGGCAAAGCTCAAAAGGCAGATACGCATGCCGAGCGCGGCCAGCAGGCCAAAGCGGCGCCCGGCGGACTTCTTTTCGTCCGGCAGGCGGTCGGTGGTGATAGCGATGAACACCAGGTTGTCAATACCCAGCACCAGCTCCAAAAAGAGCAGGATGAGAAGCTGCACCCATGTTTCAGGCTGGCTGAAAATCGATATGCTCAGAGACAATCAGCCCATCCCCTTTGTTTGGCGCCCTGCAATAATTGTAAATCCCTCATGAAGACAGTATAGCACATTAGCAGATGATCCAGCCCCGCCTGCGCTGCCCATCAGCTTATCGACGCGACGTATTGCGGCAATGCGGTGTTTGGCGTATACGATCCAGCCCCGCCTGCGCTGCCCATCAGCTTATCGACGCGACGTATTGCGGCAATGCGGCGTTTGGCGTATACTCTTACCCAATACGCTACCGCAATCAAAACAGAAAAGTGAGGCGCAAAATGTATACAAACGACTTCAATACCCTTGATCCGAAATACTCCGCAATAACCCCGGAAATCGCACAGCTTGCTGAAATATGCGAGTCGGCCAGCGCCATCGATCCCGAGCTGTACACGAAACACAAGGTGAACCGCGGCCTCCGCGACCTGAACGGCAACGGCGTCCTGACCGGGCTTACCGAGATTTCCGAAATCAACGCCTTCACGAAAAACGAGAAGGGCGAGAAGGTCCCGATGGAAGGCGAGCTGCTCTTCCGCGGCTACAATGTCAACCACCTCGTGGACGGGCTTATAAAAGAGAACCGCCAGTTCGGCTTCGAGGAGACCACCTACCTTTTGATGTTCGGCAAGCTGCCCACGCCGAACGAGCTGAAAGACTTCTCGCGGGTCCTCGCGGACTACCGCACGCTCCCCACATCGTTTGTGCGGGACATCATCTTAAAGGCGCCGAGCCTGGACATGATGAACACGCTGGCCAGGAGCGTGCTTACGCTCCACGCCTACGACTCACGGGCCAACGATACGGACATCCCGACTGTCCTTAGGCAGAGCCTTTTGCTCATAGCGGTCTTCCCGATGCTAGCGGTATACGGCTACCAGGCCTACCGCCATTACTTTGAAAATGATGACCTCTTTATCAACAAGCCCAAGCCCGAGCTTTCGACGGCGGAAAACATACTGCGCATGCTGAGGCGCGGCGGCCGCTATACGGAGCTTGAGGCGCACATCCTGGACATCGCGCTCGTTTTGCACACCGAGCACGGCGGCGGCAACAACTCCACCTTCACGACGCACGTCGTCACCAGCTCGGGCACGGACACCTACAGCTCGGTGGCGGCCTCTCTCGCATCGCTTAAGGGGCCCAAGCACGGCGGCGCCAATGTCAAGGTCGTCGAGATGTTTGACAATATCAAGACAAATGTGAAGGATTGGGACGACAAGGAAGAGATCTCGGACTACCTGAAAGCGATCCTGAACAAAGACGTCTTCGACCGCCAGGGGCTGATATACGGTATGGGCCACGCGGTATATTCGCTGTCCGACCCCAGGGCCGACATCTTCAAAGCATTTGTCGAAAAGCTCTCCGTCGAGAAAAAACGCGAAGACGAATACCGCCTCTACAGCAATGTGGCGGAGCTCGCGCCGGCAGTCATCGGCGAGGTCAGAAAAATCTACAAAGGCGTCAGTCCCAATGTCGATTTCTACAGCGGTTTTGTGTACAGTATGCTCGACCTGCCCAAAGAGCTGTTCACGCCGATCTTTGCGATCGCCCGTATTTCGGGCTGGTCTGCGCACCGTATCGAAGAGCTCATCAATGCAAGCAAAATCATCCGCCCGGCCTATAAAAGCGTCGGCGGGCGGGGTGAATATGTCCCGCTCAACGATCGTTGAGACTGAAAACCAGCGTGCCCCTTCGTTTTTGGGGCGCGCTGTTTCCATTTTTTCCCACTCACAATAACACCCAAAACACTGTGGATAAAGGGTTTGGAAGTATCGGGAGAAAATCCCAGTTTGCGTTGAATTTTCAATATATTTATGCCCTGAAACTATCCATACCCCTCTGTGGATAATGTTGTATACAATCAGTATTTTTTTGTGGATAAGCCCCGCGAAGCTTACAAATTCACCGTTGTAATACTATTGAAATCTGTTTGCGCTGCCGCGAACATGAGTTGACATAAAACCTTCCGCGCTTTCGATATTTTTATTACCTTATATCAGCCTTATACCGACCTGAAAACCTCCAGTTCCGGCCCCGGGGCCTCCTGCGCAGGCCTGAAACCCCCGCCTTTAGGCCCGGCGGGCTTACAGCTGCAGCCCCCAGGCCGGGTCGCCCGACAGTATTGCCTGCCCTGCCGAAAGCGATTCCGCCGCGTCGAGTATGCGTTGGTTTTTTGAGCCGCGAAACGGCAGCGTCAGGCTTTTTTTGCTCAGCACAAACGGCCCGTCCACGATCGTTGACGCGTAGCCCAGAAGGGCCAGGGCGCCTTTGTCCCCGTCCGCGAGTATCTCTTCAAATGTCCAGCCCGTGTAGATCGCCAGGTCGAGCCCGCGCGCGCGTATCCCGTCCGCCAGCGGCAAAAGCGCCCCCGCCCGGATGAGCGGCTCGCCCCCGGTGAAAGTAACGCCTGTCAAAAGCGGATTTTTATCGATGCCCGCCAAAACCGCTTCGGCCGTGACGCGTTTGCCGCCGTCCAGCGGCCATGACTCGGGGTTGTGGCAGCCCTTACAGCCGCGCAGGCACCCCTGGAAAAATATCGCGGCGCGCAAACCGGGGCCGTCGACAATACTGTCGCTCACAGCCCCGGCGATCCTTATACTATTTTCTATTGCAATCATGCCCTACGCGAGGTTGTGCCTGACGCGGTCCTTCTCCTCGGCGCGCTTCGCGTCATTGAAGCGTTCAAGCGTGCCCACCAGGTAGCCGGTGATCCTGCGGATCCGCTCAAAGCCGTATTCGCCGTCCTCCTCCGTCCGGCCGCACTGCGGGCACACGTCATCGATGACGCCGCTGTAGCCGCAGACCGGGTCGCGGTCGACAGGGTGGTTGATGGACCCGTACCCTACGCCCGCGTCCTTCATGGCGCGGATGATGTTCTCAAAAGCGTCCAGGTTGCGGACCGGGTCGCCGTCAAGCTCCACGTAGGTGATATGTCCCGCGTTTGTCAGCGTATGATACGGCGCCTCTATCCGTATCTTCTCATACGCCGAAACAGGATAGGAGACGGGGATATGGAACCCGTTTGTATAATAATCGCGGTCGGTGACGCCTTTGATCGCGCCGAATTTTTTCTTGTCTATCCGGACAAACCGGCCTGCCAGCCCCTCCGCGGGCGTCGAAAGCAGTGTGAAATTCAGTTGCTTCTTTGCGCTGAGCTTGTCAAGATAGTCGCGCATGAAGCCTATGATCTCAAGGCCGAGGTTTTCCGCTTCCTTCGTCTCGCCGTGGTGCGAGCCAACCAGGGCCGTGAGCGCTTCCGCCAGGCCTATGAACCCGACCGCCAGCGTCCCGTGCCTGAGGATCTCGCCGACTTCGTCATCGAGCCCCAGCCCGTCGGAACCGAGCCATATCCCCTGCCCCATAAGGAAGGGGAAATTGCGCACTTTCTTTTTGGACTGGATCGCGAAGCGGTCGAGCAGCTGCCCCGAGACGAGGTCCATCTTGCGCTCAAGCTCCTCGAAGAACCAATCGATGCTGCCATTGCTCCTGATTGCTATGCGCGGCAGGTTGATGGAAGTAAAGCTCAGGTTGCCGCGGCCGGTCACTATCTGGTTTTCCTTGTCGTACACATTCGCTATGACGCGCGTGCGGCAGCCCATATACGCGACCTCCGTCTCCGGCCGCCCCTCCTCGTAGAACTTGATATTGAACGGCGCGTCGATGAAAGAGAAGTTCGGGAAGAGCCGCTTGGCGCTGACGCGGCACGCCAGTTTGAACAGGTCGTAGTTCGGCTCGCCCTCGTTGTAATTGACGCCTTCTTTCACTTTGAAGATATGAATCGGGAAAATCGGCGTCTCGCCGCCGCCCAGCCCTTCCTCTGTCGCCAAAAGGACGTTCTTGATCACGAGCCTGCCCTCCGGCGAAGTGTCTGTACCATAATTGATGCTCGAAAACGGCGTCTGGGCCCCGGCCCTGGAATGCATGGTATTGAGATTGTGCACAAGGGCCTCCATCGCCTGGTTGACCTCGCGGTCCGTCTCCTTCTCGGCCGTCGTCACGGCAAAGCCATGCACCTTCTCAAGCATCGCCGCATCCACCCCAAGCCCCGTGAAAGCCTCTATCTCGCGCTTTGTATATTCCACGTCCGTGCGCAGTTTCGGGAAAAGCCCGCTTTCCTCTTCGATCCGCTTGAAAACCGCCTTTACCCCGTCGTCATCCATCTCCGCTTCGGGCACAAGCAGCCTCAGCGCCTTGATGAAATTGGACATATAAAGCTTCTTATAGGTCTTCGTCACGCCCGGCGCAAGCCCATAATCAAAATTGGGAATGCTCTGCCCGCCGTGCTGATCGTTCTGGTTGGACTGGATCGCAATGCATGCGAGCGCCGCGTAGCTGTGTATGCTGTTGGGCTCGCGCAGGTGCCCGTGCCCCGTCGAAAACCCGCCGCTGAAGAGCTTCCCTATGTCGATCTGGCAGCACGTCGTCGTAAGCGTATAGAAATCGAAGTCATGGATATGGATATCACCAAACTCATGCGCCTCCGACTGCTGGCGTGTCAGGATATATTTTTCATAATAGTCTTTTGCGCTCTCGGACCCGAATTTGAGCATGGTGCCCATCGGGGTATCGCCGTCTATATTGGCGTTGTCGCGCTTCATGTCGCTGGCCGAGGCAGCCTCACGGTCGAGCTCATTCATCTTCTTCATGAGGCTCGTACGCTTTTCGCGCTCACGCGTCCGCTCGGCGCGGTAATCGTGATAAAGCTTCGCGACGCGCGGGAAACCCTGGTCCATGAGGACTTCCTCGACGATATCCTGTATGGACTCGATGCCCGGGATCACGTCGGAATAACGCTCCGTCAGGCGCGCCTCCACCTCATCAGCCATGGCATGGCACGCCGCCGAATCGCTCCTGCCGGCAGCCTTCATCGCCTTCTCGATAGCCGTCTCGATTTTCGAGATGTCGTAAGCAACGACCCTGCCGTCCCGTTTTTCGATAGATAGCAGCATTGGCCTTACCGTCTTTTTTCCCTGTTTTCTGTCTGTGCCCCTTTCTCCAGCCGTTGCTTCGAAAGGGATATTAATCCCATCACTTTTTTCTATTGGAATGAACATCTTTGGTACCTCCCCCAGCCCAAACTCCTTATATCTTGTGCAAGAATCATTATCACACACAAGATATGGCATGTCAACGGGTTTTATGTTACAAAATCATTTCTTAAAGTATTTTTTTCAACTTTTTTAACTGTTCTCCGTTCTCCGGCGATTTACGTGAACGCGCGAGCGCTATACGTATGTTCTTATCCGGAAATCCATTATACCACACCCCTGGCGCTCCGCAAGAGGAAATAGGATTTTTAATAAATTTTTTTAAGCAACTATAAACTTTTTTGCGTAACAATCTTGTAATATTCCGCGCTCTCGGATATACTGTAGCAGCACATAGGATTTAATGAAGGGGACTTGATGGCATAAGACGCTGGCCATCGAGAGAAGCTGGGGGCACATAAAGGGTATGGGTATAGCAGAAGAAATGAACCCGCGATTCCGCCGGTTCGAAGATTATCTGGTCAACACAAAGGGCCTTTCAGGCAATTCGGTTTCCGCGTATCTGCGGGATTTGCCTGATTTTCGGTACTTTTTGGAGGAGAAAGGCATCCACGACCTGGACAACGCGTCCAAGTCGGACATCGCCGCATGGCTGCTCAAGCTGAAGATGGACGGCATGAGCGCGGCGACGGTCAACCGCAAACTCGCGTCCCTGCGCGCATACTACAAGTACCTTGCCGAAAACGGCGGGCTCCCGGCAGACCCGACATCGGGGATCCGTTCGCCCAGGATCACACGCAAAGAGATCGAGTACCTCACGATCGACGAGGTCGACCGCCTGCTGTCGGCGCCCGCCGATTCGGATATCGGACGCCGCGACCTCGCCATCCTTGAGATGCTCTACGCAACCGGCCTGCGGGTCACAGAACTCATGTTTGTAAACATCGACGACGTCAACCTGCGCATGGGCTTCGTGTCCTGCAACGGCGCCCACGGCAAAGCGCGCATCATACCGCTGGGCCGGCCGGCAAGGGCAGCCCTTGAAAAATACATCTACGACATCCGCCCGCATTTCCGCCGGGCAGACAACGGGAACGGCCAGGCCCCCGAAGACGACGGCGCCCTCTTCCTCAACTATTACGGGGAGCGCATCACGCGCCAGGCGCTCTGGAAGATCCTGAAAAGCTATTCCGAGAAAGCCGGCATCGAGAAAAAAATCACGCCCCAGATCCTGCGCAATTCCTTTGCCGTCCACATGATCCAAAACGGCGCCGACCTCAAGTCGATCCAGGAGCTCATGGGCCACGAAGACCCGATCGCCACCCAAGCCTACCTCTCGGTCTCAAAAAACCGCATCAAAGACGTCTACGACAACGCCCACCCCCGCGCCTGACGACCCGATCGCCACCCAGGCCTACCTCTCGGTCTCAAAAAACCGCATCAAAGACGTCTACGTCTACGACAACGCCCACCCCCGCGCCTGACGACAATCACTCCACAGAGGATAGAACGAGCGCCAGGTATTCGAGCGTCTCCCCTCCGGCCACCTCGATGCTGTGACTGCTGCCGGACGGCGTGAACATCGTATCGCCGGGATAGAGAAGCACCTCCTCGCCGTCCTCAACGATCCTGGCGACGCCGCTCAAAAAATAAAAGAACTCCCCTTCGCCCTCATGCGTATGGAGGCCCATCGAATTGCCCGGCTCCATGACTATCTTGCAAAGCAGCCTGCTGTGCGGGGCAAGCTGCTCCTTCTCAAGGAAATGGTGGAACGCCAGCTGCCCTTCGCCGCCGCGCGCCTTTTCCCTGACCTCAACACGATGCTGCCCTGCTTTTGTATACATATTTCCCTCCTCTTTTTTGCTGCTCCCCGGCTGCTTTCACAGGCTGGCTAACACTGTTCTTTCTTGCCGTTTTCCTATACTCTTCTTTCCTTACTCTTCTTTCCTTACTCTTCTTTCCTTACTCTTCTTTCCCGTATGTGTTTTTGTAACGGTCATGCTCCAGCGCTACCGCGTCAGCCGGGATAGTCTTGAGGTGCAGGCCTGTCTCCACGGCCAGGAATATCCTCGCGGCTTTTTCGACGACCTTGCAGCACAGCATTGCCTCGGCGATGTCCTTCCCGCAGCACACCGGCCCATGGTTCACGAGCAGCACAGCCGCGTTTTCATATATGAAGGCCGCAGCCTGCTCGCCAAGCCTCTCGTGCTCCCCGGCTCGCACGTACTCTTTTGTACAGCGTATGCCGTCCCCGATCAATTGGGATATCTCCTCCAGAAAAGGCGGTATGTCCAAACCGGCCGCCGAGACAGCGGACGCGTAAGTCGAATGGCAGTGGACGATGGCGCCGATATCCGGCCTCTTGACGTAGATCTGGCGATGGACCTCCTTTTCCGACGACGGCGGCCTGTCCCCCGAAAGTTTCCGGCCGTCCAGCCCAACAAGCACCAGATCCTCCTCTTGCATCAGCGCGTATTCGACCCGGCTGGGCGTCAGCAAAAATCCCTCCCCGAACCGTATCGAGACATTGCCCCACGTCCCTGTAATGAAACCGCACGCCTCAAGTTCCCTGCACGCGGCTATTATCGCCCTTCTCTCATCTGACCCTTCCATAGCGCCTCCTGTCACACTGCCCCATTACTTTATTCTCCTTCAATCCTGCCAGGATTTAAAGGAATAATGTTGCCGGAACCTCTACCGTATTTATAGTTCTTTAAAAACCCCCTTATTTCACATTGTTTAACTTGGGTTATTCTGCTGGATGACGACTTCACGGAACTTTTTGTTTAACAATATACCACAGGCTCTAATCAATAAATCCTTTTCTTTAGGTGTTTTTGCTAAGTGTATACGATGGTTTATGTCTGCTGGTGTAATATTCGGGTTCTCAAACAATAACTCCTCCAGGTAACTTTCAGGGGTTGTTTCCTTTAATGTCTCCTTATTCTGAATCCACACCCTTACTCCATCCTTTATTCTCTGTATATCAGTTAGCAAAAAACCCTTGGAATTTGAACGGTTTTGTTGGAAATTCAATACTTCCAAGGGTTTCATTTTTGGTCGAGGTGACAAGATTTGAACTTGCGGCCTCTTCGTCCCGAACGAAGCGCGCTACCAAGCTGCGCCACACCTCGCCGCGCGAAAAACATTATACTAGATTTCCACATGCCGC
>Ga0082212_10003367_pt1 | contig 22703 bp, 13 predicted proteins | sample TergutNt197P3_FD_71548 | JGI IMG/M metagenome (GOLD analysis project Ga0082212, IMG submission 71548) | Neocapritermes taracua P3 segment gut microbial communities from Petit-Saut dam, French Guiana - Nt197 P3 | ecosystem: Host-associated > Arthropoda: Insects > Digestive system > Gut ...
GACCAGCCTGAAGTCGAATGCATAATCGTACTTGTCATTTGCATTTTTTCCGTCGCTCTTGATGTATTTTGTGTCACCTTCTTTGACGTTTTCAATAAAAAGAACTTCATTAAAGCGCGTATTATCAGACTTTTTCGATTTGATCACACAGTGGTTGAAGCGATAATTGAACTGATTGTCGTCGCCGTTTCGGAAAGCATCACTGGTAATAAGCTGGAGTTCGCCTTTTTCAGATGAATGATTTCCATCGATGATACAATTGTCAAAAAATGCTTCTTGGAGCGGAAAGGTGGGACTATCATCTTCGTCGCTCAAGGAGTGGTTATTGTCGAGCGTAAGGGCTGGGAGCATCCGTGCATTATTATGGCTCATCAGGTACGACATCATATAATTAGCCAATGTACAATGTGTAAACTGATATTTTCCGCCGGAAAGCATGATAAGAAAATCGCTGGCATTGCTAAATTCTGTATTAGACGCTTCGATATGGCAATTGACAGCCCATAAAACGTTTCCGTCCATATTTTTTATTTGCGAGTTGCGGATGTCGATTTTTTTTCTGTTAGGTGTTGATTTTTCGAAGGTAAGCCCCGAAATGCCATTCCGTATTAATGTGTGATTCAACTCGTTATTGAAGCTCGAAGCGCCAAAGTACAGTCCGTCCCATTGTGCAGGGATATTGTCGTACGACAGGGAGGTTGTGAGGTATATCAGTCGGTCAGCGCGAAAGATAACCGGCGCCTCCTGCGTGCCTAATGTTATAAGTGTTCCGTCAATCAGCCATTTAGCGCCTTTGTGCATGTAGAAAGAAGCGCCAGGTTCGATTTGTAAGGTTACGCCTTCTACGATGTGGATGCTATCATATACAAGGTAAGGCTTTTCGGCGCTAAGGTTCGCGTCATGTGAAAAAATGGTTCTTCCTTTGAAGATGTGTACATTTTGCCCGTAAGCCTCTAATATCACGTATTGAGCCCTGCCATTCGTAATAAATACAACAGAATCAGTGATAAAAAAAGGAGAATTTTCGTCATTGGGATTGACAGTCACTTCGACTGCTACAAACAGGCTGTCTTTTTTCCATATCGGGATATCGTTAAATGAATCGCCTTTACGACCGTCCACATTGATACGGAATCCGCTTCTACCCCCGCTTGCAAGCGCTATTTTGTCAATTTTCAACGCTTCGGAATTACGGTTATATATCTTAAAATAGCCGGTTATTGAGCCAATAGTAGTAAAAACTGTGTCAAACGATAAGGTATCTGTCGAAAACGATAACAAATGATTAGGGCTTACAGAATAATTATTAATGTCATTACATCCCGTATTCCCCGCTATCATTAACCCTAACAGACAAGCCAAAAAAAAGATTTTTTTTATCATAAGTCCACAACGTATATTAGCGCCCATTTATTGTAAATTCTCTGTGTTCTCCGAGTCTCTGTATTGAAAAATTCATAGCGTTTTATGGGATTTGCGGAATATTTTTCAAGATGTCGAGCAGGTGTTGCCACCACAGTCCGACAGTTTTTATTTCGAGGCGTTCATCGGGAGAATGAACATGCTGCATGGTAGGACCAAACGAGATCATATCCAACTGCGGATATTTTTCTAAGAACAGCCCACATTCCAGACCTGCATGGATAGCCATTATTTTGGCTTCTTTCCCGAAAAGTCGCAAGTAGCTTTTTTGGGCGGTCTTCAGAATCATCGAATCCGTATTAGGCGACCACCCCGGATAGCCGTCGCCTTGTTTGACTTTAGCGCCTGCCAGACGGAATACAGAAGCTACCTGGTCGGCAATGGCATCCTTAGCCGATTCGGTTGAGCTGCGTTGACTGGTGACAATCACAATTTTTTTCGAGCTTGGCATTTTGACGGAAGCGAGGTTGGTTGATGTTTCCACTAACCCTGCTATCTCGTGACTCATGCCCTTAACGCCATGCGGACAAGCAAATAACGAATAGATAAGTTTGCGCTTCAACGTTTGTGGGAAGCATTTTTTGGGGGCGTCGACCGTTTCCATAGCTATCATAACATTCGGGTCGATATGTTTCAATTCATCTTCTATATCTGCGGTGAATTCATTGAGCATAATGCGTATCTTTTCCTTGTTTCTTGTTGCCGTCCCTATCACGGCATACGCTTCTCGCGGGATAGCGTTATGCTGGTTTCCGCCCTGTAACTCCGATAAACAGAAAGGATAGTGGTCTTGTACTTGATATAGAAAACGAGCGAGTATTTTATTCGCATTACCCAACCCTTTGTGAATATCGCATCCCGAATGGCCGCCGTTGAGGCCAGTGACCGTGATACGGAAATAGTTGTGAGTAGCAGGCGCCGCGACAGACGTATATGAAAAAATGGCTTCTGTTCCTTTGCCACCCGCGCAACCTATAAACAGTTCGCCTTCATCCTCGCTATCTAAATTGAGCAGGATGCCGCCTGTAAAAAAGCCTTCTTTCAGCGCATTAGCGCCTGTCAACCCAGTTTCTTCATCGACAGTAAACAGACATTCTACTGGGCCATGCTCAATGTTGTCGGAAGTAATAACAGCCAAAGCAGCAGCAACCCCGATCCCGTTGTCAGCGCCAAGCGTTGTGCCTTCAGCACGTACCCATTCGCCAACAATTACCGTTTGGATAGGGTCTTTATCAAAGTCAAAGTTTACCTCCTTATTTTTCTCGCAAACCATATCTAAATGCGCTTGTAAGACAACTGTCGGCAGCGATTCGTAACCTTTTGTCGCTGGCTTGAATAAAAGCAGGTTGCCTGCCTTGTCCTTCTTGATTGCGATATTATTTTTCGCCGCTACTTCTTCGATGTATTTGATTATCTTCCCTTCTTTTTTGGAAGGACGCGGTATCTGCGTGATTTCATCGAAGTACTTCCATACCGCTTTTGGTTCTAAATCTTTGATTGTCATAGTTGTGAAATATTAAATTTTATTTTTAATTGTTAAATATCTGTAAATATTGTCATTTTATAGGTAAAATACAAAATTATTTCAAAAAAAATGAACAGTGTAATCAATAAAACATTTATCTTTGCGACCGCAAAATTAAACAAAATGCTTGAAATTTAAAATATGTAAGGTAAAAATTCTATAAAAAACTATTGATACTATATTGAATATGAAAGAAAAAATACTTTATGCGATTGTAGCGGCACTGGCTGTAGCCGTTATTATTTTGTTTGTTCTCCACTTGACCGGGAATAAAAATTCGTCAGAGCAAGTAATCACAGAAGTTTCGAGCGAGGGCGATGTCACAGAGTACATGTCAGTCGCTTATGTTGACATTGATTCCCTAATGACAACCTATACCTATTCGATTGATTTGAATGAAGAATTAACGAAAAAGTTTGAGGATGCACGATTAAAGATGGCTGAGCAAGCGAATGTATTTCAGAAAGAAGTAAATGAATTTCAGCGTAAACTTGAGAATAACATTTTTCTTACACGTGAAAGGAAGGAACAAGAAGAGCAAAGATTAATCAAAAAAAATGAGGAATTGCAGAAATTAGAAGCTAAGTATTCAGAAGAGCTTGCTGAAGAACGGTTTAAAGCAAACGAAAACTTGCGTAAGACTATTTTACAGCAGATACAAGATTACAATAAAGAAAAACAATATCATTTTATTTACGGGAAAACAAATGATAATATTCTGTATGCTAAAGATGTATATAATATCACCACAGAAGTTATTGATTTTCTGAACCGGAAATACGCCGATGATCCAATAATAAAACCCAAAAAATAACAAATATTATTTACATATAGTCTTGAAAGGACATAGAGCGCAATTTTTTTCGACTTTTGTCTGGGTAAAGGGGATGTTAGCATTGAAAAGTTCGTCAAGACAGGCTCGTAAATTGTCTTCAAATAAAGGCGCTTCATCTTCGAAGTGGTTGATTGCGATTTTTTCTTTTTCAATAATTTGACGAATGGCAAAGTCGAAGGCGCTTTGTTTGAAAAAGTCTCGGGTGTAATAGACAGTTGGTTGTATTTTTTGTTCGCCGGTTTCCAAAGTATAAACCCAAGCATACAGAAATACTTGCATGATCGCTTTTTTGCGGTCTTTTTCCGTCTTGTCAAACAACGATTCCATCGAAGCGAATGTGAGCGCCGACGGTTTACCGCTTTTATAATCAATAATGCGCGTCGTACCATTGACACAGTCGATACGGTCGATAAATCCTTTGATACGTATTTTTCGCCCACCGGCTATTTCAAGCGTACGTTGGAAAAGTCGCTCTGAACCGATGTATATGAAAGGGGTCAGCGAACGGTCATAATCTAAAATTTTATTTACATATTTGCGAATCGTTTCGCCATAAAGATAGGCTTGTCCGGCGAGCGGGCTCGGCTCGTTCGAATGAAAGTAATCCTTAGCGAAAGCTGTTTGTATCAATTCGGTCATGAGCTTTTCCTGCGAAAAAAATGTAATCAAATCGGAAGTGATGGTTGTACCGCAGAAAGGTTTGTAAGCCAACTCCATGACACGGTGGAGCAGGGTACCGAATGTGTCGTGCTGAAGCATTGCACTGATGGCTTTTTCTTCGTCAATACCTTTGATAGCAGTGAAATAAAATTTGAGAGGACAATCTAAATAGGTGTTGATAGCGCTGGCCGAGAAACTTTTTTCCGTTTCATAGCGGGCAAGTGCACGCATTACCGCTACATCTTTGTCGACTTTGAATGGCCGAATAATCGATGCAGCCACATTGTAAACGGTTACTTTCTGCCGGATTGGCGCTTTATAATGGTATCGAAGCTGATGTACAAAACGGCTTACTTCACCGCTTTGCAGTCCGTCAGAGCGGGTGTCGTAGAGCATGATGACACATTTGGCGCGGTGGATCATTCGATAGAAATGATACGCCCAGACACTTTCCCGATGTTCGGGCGTAGGCAGTCCGAACCCGCGTCGCAGGTGATAGGGGATGAAGGAGCTGTCGGCATTTTTGTTCGGAAAGACACCTTCGTTGACCGACAGGATGATCAGGTTATCGAAGTCCAGCACACGCGTTTCAAGCGCTCCCATCACCTGTAATCCCGACAGCGGCTCTCCAATGAAAGGTATTTTGATAGTTTCAGTCATCTGCTTCAACAGCTTGAAGTAGGTGTCGGAAGACATACTCGTATGAGTCGTTTCTATCAGTTCTTTGATACGGTTTATAATCGTGTTATAATGGTAAACGAACTCCTGATCAAGGTCGTGTGTATTCATCATTACACTATCGGTGGTCGAATCGGTTTCATTTTCAGCCAAAGATGTATCATTTACTACAGTAAACGAGTTCAAGACTGCAGTCAGGTAATCCGATAACTCCAAAACGTTTGAAGGAACGGAAAATAATAATCTAAACAATGGATTCAAACTTAAAACCTGTTCGGAGATATATGCCTGATTACGTCTTTTGATATTTTGAAGGAGCGAAGGCGCTTCATCAGGGCATACCGACAAAATATATTGATGACATAGGATCGCCTCGACATCTCGGTGAAAAAAGAATGAATGCCGCTCTGTTATCCGTTTATTTTTGTGTAACGACCGAAGATTGTCCATCAGCGAAGCAACGGGCGTCCCAGTCAACGAATAACCCAGCGTGACGTTAATGCGTGTTATCATTGCCGGAATAGAATGAAGCGTCGGCAATAATAGTTGTTCATCAGGCAAAACGATTGCTGTTTTTATAGCATCATCAGGGGAGCTGATGGCGTCGCTGGGGGTTGTTGTTTTGGGGTTAAAGATTTGTTCAAGGATAGGATACAGTTGTTTGGCTTGACCGATGCGCGAAGGTATACCGATAAGTTCGAATTGCGTATTCGTGGGTTCTTCGTCCGGCAACGTGTATGCTGAAGGAAAAAGACTGAGGTTCTCTTTTATAAAAAAAGAAGCCCGGTTATAAGGGTCTTTGATTTTTTCGGAGGCATAATCCCAATAAAAATCGGCTACATGCTGTTCTTTGAGGAGTTTGAGCAGTTCCCGCTCGGCTTTGGACAAGGCGTTAAGCCCGACAAAAACAATTTTTCCGTAAGGCAGCAGGTTTGCGGTCGCCGTTTTATCAAAATGCGCAACGACCTCGCGGTAAATCATTCCTTCCGTTGCAAGGCCTTCCTTCGCAAGCGTTTCGCGCAACTCCGTATAGATAGGGTAAAGCAACTTCCAGACACGCAGGAAAAACTGCTTGTTTGAATCGTCGCTTTCGGGATGGAACGTCGACCAGAACGAACGGATGGCTTGCACCTGCGAGGGACTTAAAAATGAAAAATCCCTTTCGATGGCATGCAAGTCGGTTACGTTCGTAAACAACTGCTTGGCGTCAACTAAATATTTATCAATATCATCAAAATCATTCAAGAGCATTTTACCCCAGTGCACAAAATCGTCAAAAGTCTCCGACAGCCGGCTTTGGCGGATATAAACATCATAAAGTAGAAAAAGCGCCTTGACTGGATCAACCGTCTGTTTCGGGTTGAGCTTGCCGAACAGTTCGCTGATCGTCAGTATGGTCGGCGCAAAAATCGGTTGTTGCGCCGCCTCCGACAGGTATTTATGAAAGAAGACGCCCGAACGCCTATTCGGGAACACGAACGCCAGCCGTCGTATGTCGGCGCCGTACCGGTCGTAAAAAAGTTCGGCTATCTGCTGTAAAAAAGGTTTCATTTCTTTCTTTTTTTATTCCTTTTCGCGACGACCAACCGCCGCTTGACAAGAAATATCGGCAAGTAAAAGAAGATGCCGATCATCGACATGAGCAGTCCGCCGATCGTGCCCGCAGCAAGCGGAAACCAGAACGATTCCTTGTCAAGCCCGATCATGAAAGGGATAAAGCCAAGCACGGTGGTGATGACGGTAAGGAAGATCGGTACGATCTTGATGTTCCATGCCTTGATGTATGCCCTGACGGGATGCATCGACGGTTTGCGCCGCAGTATCCGGTTGTATTCGTTTATCAGGTAAATGCTTGCATTGATGGTGATGGCGCATAGCAGCACAAACGCGGCAAACCCACCATGGTCGAATCGCAGCTTGAACAGGAAGAAGGTCAGGAACACGCCGATATACGAGACCGGTATGACGAAGATGATGGCCAACGGCTGCTTGAGCGAGTTGAAAAGGATGGAGGTCATAAAGAAGATGATCAGGATGATCAGTCCGAGAAAAAGATATTGCTTGCTGTTGTCGCGCGCCCAATTGTAGGTGTTGCGTTCGTTTTGCGCCGTATAGCCGATCGGGAGTATTTTATTGAACTTCTCCAGCAACTCTTCAAGTCTTTTGTTGCCTTGCTGATAGGCGCCGACATAATCGTACTGCAGACAAAGGATGTACTGTTGCTGCTCCTTGATGATTTTTTGCGGCATCTGTCCCTTGTCGATGGTGGCGAGTTCGCCTATCTTGTAGTTTTTTCCGCTCATCGAACGGTTCATGTTGGACAGGCTCCACAAGTCGTACTGGCGGCTTTGCTTCGACGACATTTTGATGTATTCCATTTGTTCGTAGCCCAGCACGGTGCCAATGAACTGATCGCGGCGGAACACGGGCGACAGTGATGCGTATAACTCACGCGGACGGATGTTTTCGGCAGCCATCCGTTGCTTGTCCAAACTGAACAGGTATTCGACATAATCGTCCTTGTACCACGAATATTCCGAATTGATGATCACGTCCTTGATGCGCCGTAGGGTAAGCAGGCTGTCGCGAAACGTGTTGGCGTACTGGTAGAGGTCGTCGTAGTTATACCCGTAAAACTTCACCTGCATGCTTCCGGCTGTTTCGCGCACATCGTTGCTGAAGTAATTTTGGTCCTGCAGGCCGGTCACCGTCCAGCTGCCGCCGCCCAGCTGTAACGCTTTTGAAATCACATCGTTTTTTAGCTGGTACGGAAAACCGGTTTTTTCGGCTTTGCGCGTGAAGTATACCTGTATATTTGCCCGAAGCGGTGAAACATTTGTCTGGAACTGTCGAATCTCCGAAAACTGTGTCAGGTAACTTTCCATCTGCTGCACAAGGTAATTGAGTTGTTGCAGGGTGGAACCGTTGGGCATGGTTGCGGCGATGTAAACGACGAGTTCATTCCTGTTTTGACGGAAATAGCCGCCCGAATACACCTTCTGCACAAACAGCCGAAGCGTGCCGCCGAGCGATTTGTCGACGACCGGACGCACCTTTTCCTTGTAGGTGGCCGACGAAAAGATTTTATTGTAGCGCTCGGCCCACCTGTTCTCCCTGTCTATCTTGTCGGGCAACATAAAGACCGGAAGGCCGAACGCCAATATCAGCAGGATGAGCATAATAGCCCGAAACCGAAGCAGAAACCGGATGGTTCTCAGATAAAACCGGTTGAAATAGACGTCGAGCCTTTTCGGAGAAAAACGTCGACGCCGGATGCTGAAACGGATGCTTTTCCGCTTGATTTTCATCTTTTCGATGGTGGCAGGCACGAAAAAAAGCGAAACGGCTAACGAAACCATCAGGTTGATAATCACCACCGCCGCAAAATCCTGCAGGTTCAGCCTTATATTCTCGTTTAAGAAGAATATCATGGCGAGCGCCCCTACTGACGTGATGGTTGCCGCCAGAATGGAGATGAAAGCCTTGCGGTCGCGGTTGCGAAGGTAATGGTCGGTCATGATGATGGTGTTGTCGATCAAAAGACTCAACGAGATCGTGATGCCTGCCAGCGAGTTGAGTTGTATCTCCAGGCCCAGCAAATAGTAAAAAATAAAGGCAATGGCGATGTTGAAATACAGGCTGAGCGTGATTAGCAACAGATAACGCGCGTTGAATGTCGTCAGAAACACAAAGACAAGCAGGATGAGAACCGTTAATACCGTACGGATGTAAATCTTGTTCAACTCGCGCGTGATGAGTTCCGTCGCATCGTAATTGATATGCATTTCATATCCTTTGGGTAACGATTGTTTGATCGACGTCACCGCTTCCTTCACGGCTTTTCCCAGCCGCAGCTGATTGGCATTTTCGGTAGCATAAATCCGTAGGTAAATGGAGTTTAGCCCATTGATGCGGAAGTAACTGTTCGGCGGCATCTCGCGGTAAGTCACGCTGACAAGCTGATCGAGCCGAAGCATGCGACCGTCTCTGTCCGTCAGGAATATTTCGTCGGCATGAAATCCTTTGTGTTTGTCTTCATTTTCCGTCGTGATCGACATGCGCATATAGCGTTTGCCATCCCCATCACCCCCTTCATCCCTTCCTACCATCACCATGCCAAGCGATATCTTCTGATTGTAATAGGCGCCAACCGCTTCGCGAATATCCGTATCGGTAATACCGAGCGCATCCAGCTGGGTGATGTCGTACTCGACCACCCACTCCATGGGCATCGCTCCGGTGATGTCAATCCGATAGATGTCGGGAAACTGCGCCAGGATTGGTTTGATGTTGTTTTCCGCATACTCCTGAATAAGGATCGGCGAAACCTGCGCATTGATATTATACGTGATGAAGGGGCCGGTCGCCGACTGGTCGGGCACATTCACCGAGATAGTCGGATGCGTGGCGCTTGGCGGCAGACTTGGCCATGTCTGCCGGATGATGGTCGATGCTTCCAAGCGCGCCATGTCGAGCGAAGCATGTTTGTCGAGTTCCAGACGGATGTTGCCGTAGCCATTCCCGGAAGTCGAACGGATATTCTTCACCCCGGAGATACGCGCCAGCATCGCTTCCAGCTTCGAGGTCGCTTCCATCTCGACGATACGCGCCGGATTGCCGCGCATCTCGAAACTGACCGTCAGGCTGGCAAAGGTGCGCGAAGGAATCAGTTTGACAGTCAGCGAAGGCACCACCGCCAGCCCTGCCAGCGACAGCGCCACAAAGGCAATGATGATCGTAAAGGACGATATGTTCGACTTCTTTTCCAAAACTAATCTCCGATTAACAAATATTTATTTTCTATCGTATTGATTATGGGAACGTTGTATTCGAAATCAAATAAGGTGAGGCTACGTATTTTATAATAGCTTATCCAGTATCTTTCAAGTGCGCTGATGTAATTTCGCCTTGCTTCCAACTGGCTTTGATACGTACGCACAAGCGTATTGATGTCGCCGCTGCCAATGAGGAAACGCTGGTGCGTCTTGGCGTAAATGTCGTCGGCCAGCTCGTATGCTTCAACTGCCGATGCTATCAACTTCCTTTGAATGTTGAAATCGTTCACCGTCATGAGAACATCTTCTTCAACTTTTATTTCTCCCTGATGTGCCGTGATCTCCGACACGCTGAGATTGTTCCTGGCCATGTTGTACCTTCCCTTGCGAACACCCCAGTCGACGAGCGGAATGGAAACGCCAAGCGAGACGATATCCTGACGCAACGGGTCGCGAAAGGCGTCCGACAGCGTCCCTGCTACCTGATTGAAGCCGATGCTGGCCCAGATGGAAGCATTGAAGATGGATTCCAACCGCGTACGGTCGACCGTTCGCCGGCTTTCAAGGATGTTCTGCTTGAACTCCAACAGCGCGGGATTATTTTCACGCGCTTCGACCAATGCTTTTTCGGGCGTTATCTCCATGGATTTCGGATAGCTCGGAAGCATCAACTGTATCGTCGTGTTCTTGTCCAAGTTCAGGAACGAGGTGAGGGCAAACATGGCGCGTTTGAGGGATATCTCCGCGTTCTCCAGCGAATTGACAGCATTGAGGCGTTCCAATTTTAAGGATAAATAATCCGATTCGCCTATCGCTGCAATCTTGAAACGTTCCCCTGCAACATGGAAAAGCGTATCCGAACTGCTTACTTTTTCCTTGGCCATGTTATATTCCTCCTGTGCTTTTGCCAGATTGAAGAAATAGCTGACCGCCAGCTGGGAGATGTTTTCCAACTCATAGACCAACTGTTTTTTTGCCTTTTCATATTTCAGCGGCTCAATTTTCTTTTGCCATTTGAAGTCGTTATAGCCCAACAGCTCCTGCGTGTATCCGATCCGGACGGGGACGGATGTGTATTGCGTATAGGTATTGTGTCCGAAGTTACGCAAGTAGTCGAGGTTCGTATTCAGGAAAAACCTGCCGCCGAGCAGGTCGAAATTTTGGGCGACTGCCAGTCCGCCAAACGCTTCATAAGCCTGTTGCTGACGGTATACGTCGACGTCGGCTTCCGAATCGTAGCGTTTGATAAATGTACGGTTATATTGCCCCGGCGTCAGGTTCAACGTCAGGCTCGGCAGCCGTCCCGCCTTAAAAGTGCGGTACTCCCAATAACGCGCCATATAAAAGTTTTTCGACCGGAACGCTTCGAGCGAACTGTCGGCTGCCATCATGATCGTCCGGTCGAGCGTCAGGGCAACCGACTGCTGCGCGATTGCCTCGATACCACACAGCACCAAGACCATCAGCATAAGTATTCTTGTCTTTATTATCCAGCTGTCAACCATATTACATTCGATTAGTAATTAGTAATTAGTAATTAGTAATTGAACAAAACTACGCGGTAGTTTTGTTCTTATATATCCGCCAATAAGCCAACGGCACAACAAACAGACTGATCAGCGTCCCGACAAGCATCGACGAGATCATGGCTATGGCGAGCGGCTTCTGAATCTCCGATCCCATGTCGAACGAAAACATCATCGGAACCATGGCGATAATCGTCGTCAGCGACGTCATGACAATGGCCCGAAGGCGCCTGCGTCCCGCCGTGTGGATGGCTTCCATCAGCGGCACGCCTGCTTTTCGCAACTCGTTGATCATGTCGATTTTCAAAATCGAATCGTTGACGATGATACCGCACGTCACGACAATGCCGATGGCGCTCATCAGGTTCATCGTATGTCCGAAAAGCCACAGCGTGACAAGGGCAACGGCAACGTCGATCGGTATCTCGACCAATACGATCAACGGCTGCAGGAAGCTCTCGAACTGCGCCGCCAGTATGAAATACATCAGCAACACCGAGATGAGCAATATGACAACCAACTCATTGAGCATCTTCCTGTTAGAGAAAAAACTGCCTGAAAACCCGACATCCCACGCTTTCAGCTGCAGCACCTCCTGCCGCGTCTTTCGCATCAACTCGTTTGCATTGCCGACCGATTGATAGGCGATCGGGATATATTCACCGTTCTTGCCGGCAACGATGATCTTGAGGCCTTCGGCGGGCGACTTGGCAACGAATGTACTCAGCGGAATCGAACCGCCCGACCTGGAACGAACCAGCGATTGACTGATCACCTCGTCGATCGTTTTTTCTTCGCCTACAATGCTGATAGGCAGATACTGCTGATAGGAACGCAAGACGTCCACCTGATTGTCGCGGAACGCCGTACGGAGCAGCCGGGCCACATCGTAGAAGTTCACGTTGTAGAGCAGCAGTTTCTCTCGGTCGATATGGAGCATGGTCTCCTCGTCGAACGCGATGCCCACAGCGTGCTCGCCGGTAGCTTTTTCAAGCTGTCGTTCTATCGCGCGTATCTCGGGTGCAGCCAGTTCGCCTTGCCTGTTACGCGGATAAAGTTCCGTGACGATGGCCGATTCGCCGGTAAAGAAAATCTTCTCGAACACCGTTTCGGGCGGAGCAAACGAGGCGACGGCATTGGGATATTTGCCCTTTATCAGGGCGTACAGTTTTTTCTCTGCCTGTTTGGCAAGCGCGGTGTTGGCCGTCTTGACGTACAATTCACTTTCCGACGACGGCATTTGCCTTTCATCATCCAATATAAACTGCTGGCGTCCGACAAACGCGGAATGTTCCAGCGTCAGCGTATCGATCGCGCGACAGAGCGCATCGATGCGTCGGCGGTTCTCGTCCAAATGTATATTTTCGCCCCAGTCAATGCGCGTCAGTAGCTCCACCTGGTCGACCTTCGGCATGCCCGATTTGGGTATGATGTTGAACATCAGTATGCAAAGGGGGATCGAACAGATGATGAGCACGTAATAAAACGTTTTATGCGCAAAAGTAAAATTTATCCAGCGGTCGTACCAGCCGAAGAAACTGCGGGTCGTGCGCTCCTTGAAACGGGCAATTTTTCTGTCGGTGTTGATCTTTGTGAAGCTTCGCGAATAGACTAATTTATACAGGACGGGTAGCAGCATGATGCCGGTAAAATAGGATACCAGCAGACCGACCGTCACCGAAAAAGCCTCGTCAACAAAGATGGCGCCGACAATACCGCTCAGGAAGATAAGCGGCAGAAAGACCGCAATCGTCGTCAGCATCGAACTCAACATCGGCGTGATCACCTCCGTTGCGCCCTTGACGCAGGCGTCTTCGACCGACAGGCCGCGTTCGCGGTACTGTGTGATGTTGTCGGTAATGATGAGCGAATTGTCGATCATCATCCCGATGGCGAGGATCAGCCCCGACAGGGAGATGATGTTGAGCGACTTGCCGAAGAAGTAAAAAAACTGGAAACAGATGATCAGCGAGACGGCCATACTGATGCCGATGACGGTCGGCGATTTCATGTCGCCGAGAAACAGGAACGCAACGATACAGATCAGGGCGAATCCGAGCATGAAGTTCTGCTTGAGGTTCGAGATGGTATAGTCGAGCAGTTCGGTCTGGTTGCGGTTCACCGTAAATTCGATTTCGGGATATAGCTTGCGGAAATACGCGATCGTTTCGTTCAATGCCTTTTTCAGGTTATCCATGTTCTCCGCCGAATGTTTGATAATGGCGAGCGTGATGGCTCGCTTGCCGTTCACCACCGAAAAGCCGCGTTCCGCTTCGGGCACGACCTGCACCGTACATAGGTCTCCCAGTTGGTAGATACGGTCGGATTTCCTGAGGTAAATATTCTTCACGTCTTCAGCCGTACGAAGCAGCGTCGCAAATTTGACGTTATATTCATAATACCCTTCGCGTATGATCATGCTTCCCTGTTCGAAGTTGTTCTCATGAATCGCACTTTCTATTTCAGCAAGCGTGATGCCCGCGAGCTCGAGCTTGTCCAAGTCGGGCACCACCCGCACTTCGCTGGAGACGATCCCGGTGGCGTCGACCATCGTCACTTCGGGCAACTGTTCGATACGTCGCTTGATGACGTTCTCGGCAAACTCGCACATCTCCAGGAACTGTTCCATCCCAGTTGTGCCATACCGCTTGTCGTCTTTCAGCGTCAGATTCAGATAGAAGACCGGGATATCGGTCGCACTTGCCTTGATGACGCGCGGACGCTCGAAGCCGGTCGGCATACTGCCCATGGCAGCGTCGATCTTTTCATTCACCTCGATAAAGGCGAGGTTTGTGTTCGTCCCGTGCTCGAACCGCAGGTTCACCTGCGCGCTGCCGTTGCGCGTCTCGCTCCGTATATCCTGCAAGTTCGTCACTTGCATCAATTGTCGGCGTATCATGCCGACGGCAGTCGTCTCTAATTCGCGCGCCGAACTGCCCGGCATCGAAACCTGCACCGTGATGTTCGGAATGGGAATATCGGGCAACAGCGATACCGGCAACGTGAAATACGTTATCAACCCGATAATCACGATCGCCAGAAATGCCATCAGCACTGCAATCGGCCTTTGTATTAGAAATTTTACCAAAACCTTTTTTATTTAATTACTAATTACTAATTACTAATTACTAATTACTAATAATGTTAATTATAAATTACGCTTTTTGAGGGTTAGCTGGATTTTAGTGAGGATTTTGCAAATCTCGTCAGCATCTAAAAGCAAACTTTCGACTTGTTCCTTACTCAAATAATCTGTCGCGTGGAGCAATCTTATCCAGTAAACGGTTTCCCTTGCTTCTTTGTAGGCAATTGCAACTTTTGCAAAAAAATCCTTGTCCGATTGCCCTCCAATCGATTCTTCAATATTTGCTCCAATGGAAGTTCCACAGCGCAAAATCTGCTTTGACAAAACAAATTCCTTTTTTTCGTCACACAAATATTTATACAACTTCACAATACGTACCGCAAAGTCAAATGATTTTCCCTGAATAATGTTTCCCGTCTTCATTCGTAATTAGTAATTAGTAATTAGTAATTGCGGAAGGGACGAACGTCAAGCTGGAGTCAATCAGAGATTGACTCCAGCTTGACGTTCGTCCCTTCCGCCAAATGTTCGTTCCCACTGATAATGACCTCATCGCCTTCCTGCAACGTTTTGCTTGTGACGGTGTAGTGCGTTGAGTTCTCGAACCCTGTATCGACATAGTGCCATGCCGCCTTGCCGTTGAGGAAAGCAAACACCACCTGTTTGCCTGTGCGCAGCACGACGGCCGTTTTCGGCACCACCAACTGCTGACCATACGAACGGAGCACGCTGATACGCACATTCATGCCGTTGAACAACTGCGCATGTGGCTGTACATGCGCTCTGATCCTTACCATGCCATCCTTGTCGACGTTCGGGTTGATGTCGACGACGCTGCCCGTTGTAGTGACGTCGGGCGAGGCGTAGGGCTGTATTTTCACCCTGTCGCCTTTTTTTATCAGCGGCAGCTCGTTTTCAAGAATCCGGAAGTCGACTTCGGGCTTTCCTTCTGCAATAACGATGCAGAAAGGCTCAGCCTGATCAATCGGGTTGAAAGGTTTCGCAAAAAGATTCGTCACCATACCGGCGATGGGTGTGCGCAAGACGGCATTGTCCAAGTTATGCCGGGCAAGCTCATACTGGTTTTTTGCGTTATTATACCCGCTTCTGATCATGGCTAAGCTGAGCTTATCCTTTGGAACGGAAGCCGAATCAGCCAGTGTATACCCCAAACCGATCAGCACATCCTGCAAGTCGAGGTCAGCCCGCTGCAAGCTGTTCAGCGCCTGCAAATAGCTATTCGACAGCTGGAACGTATCGATCATGGCAATGGCGTCGCCTGCTGCTACACGGTTGCCGTTTTGAACAAAAATCTTGATCGGCACATTTCCTCCCGCCGTATTCACAAACCGCAGTTCGGCGGTCTGCTGCGCGCTGATGCGCCCGTTACTCACCACTTCGAGTTCAAAATCAACGGTTCTGAGCGTTTCCGTCCGCACCTCCACCTCGTCGGTCGGCAGGATTGTCGCAACCGATTCTTCGCCGTCTTCTTCGTTGGCGTTCCCTTTGTGCCCGCATCCTGCCAGCCCTGCGGTAAGAAACAACCCGATAAAAAATCTCCAGTTTGTCATGATAATATATCTCTTTTGTCCATTGTTGTAATTCTTGCGTTTTAATGATCCATTTTGCAAAGATACTGTTTTTTTATCACGCACCCGGTTTTTCAACTAAAATTTTCACTATTCAGCGGTCGCACCCGTTTTCACCTTATTTTTTTCAAAAACCGATTCCATCTGATCTTTTTGCTGTACTTGTCGGTCGACCGCCATACAAGTACCGCTTTCCCCACGATGCAGTCTTCCGGCAAAAGCCCCCAGTAGCGCGAATCCTTCGAATCGAAGATATAGTCGCCCGCCATGAAATAGTAATTCATTGCAAAGGTGTGGCTGTCCATCCTTTCGTCATCCAGATATACAAGGCCGTCGCGGACGGAAAGCGTCCTGTCCGTCTCGTATTCAATCAGTTTCTTATACCGCATGAAGTTGAGCGTGTCAATCGTGAGCGTACTGCCGGCAGCGGGTACGGTTATCGGCCCGAAATCCTTGATGTTCCAACAGTAATGGGCGGTATCGAACGAAAAGCAACGCCAGATAACCTCCGAAAAATCCTCCCGCGACATTTGCGTCAGTTCCTGCTGCCTGAAAACGCATCCAAGCGATTCCCGACAGTTGTTCACGCGGTATATCCCGTTTTCAATCGAAAACGTATCGCCCGGCAACGCCACGCAGCGCTTCAGGTAAAACACCTCCAGGTCCATGTCAATCCTGCTGGAGCCCGCCGAAAACGGAAAATTAAACACCATCACGTCATTCCTCCGCACGCCGCGTATCCCTTTGAAACGTTTCGTCCGCACTTTCCCGTCCACGCGTATTTGACGGATATCCTCAAACACGCGCGCCCCCGGTATCAGTTTGGTGACGATAATCCTGTCGCCCGCCAGCACGGCAGGCTCCATCGAACCCGAAGGTATGGATATGATCGAAGTAATCACAAATACCCGCAGTCCCACGGCAAAAACAACCGATGCGACCACAACAACCATATAAAACCTCACCTCCCTCAAAATTCTCAGCACCTTTTCCTTCACCCTTTCCCAGTTTATCTAAACTCTACTCTCTAAACTCTACTCTCTAAACTCTATACTCTATACTCTAAACTCTAAACTCTAAACTCTAAACTCTAAACTCTAATACCAAACCTGCCCCCCATTCTCCCAGATAAAAATCCGCTCCTCCTTCCCTTTGCTCAGGTTGCGCAGCAGAAACAGCGCGTTGAGCGGCGCGCCGTCATAGTACAAAACGTAGCTTTCCGCCTTTTGTTGTCCCAGCGTTATCCAGCCGCCTTCATCCCAATAGAACAGTTCGTACAGCTGTCCGGGCACGATGATGTTGTCGTCGTTGCGCGGCAGGTACCGAATTTTCGTGACCGTCTCCCTTTTCCCGAAATCCATTCCCGCCCACGCGCCGTCGGGCTGCGGGGCGTCGAAAAACGTCAGCACGTCACCGTCGAACGCCTTGTCCACGGTTCGGGAGGGATTGTTTTCGTTAGCGCCCGGCGTCCCGATAACCCCGCCCCTGATCCGCACGCTGTCCTTGCCGGCATAGAACTCCAGTTCGGCTATGTGACCCTTGCCGCCGTCGGGCGACAGGTAGCGGTAATAGCGGTAGGCGCCGGGTGTTGCCGGAACGACCGTGCACCAGTAGAAGTCGGGATCGGTTTCAACGGTGTGCAATATAGCAGCGTCCGAAAAATCGGGTCTGTTCGCACCCTCGAACGTGCCGCCCGCCATTTTCACGTGCCAGTTCGCCAGAAAGGGATATTTCCTTACGAGTTTGAGCCGCTGTCCGGCGGTCGTGTCAGGTTTGAGCCGTTTAATTTCTGACTGCGCCGTGAAAATGAACGGCGAACCGCAGGGAATGATTGTATTGTCGCGATATCGCACAGGCAGATAGACGATGTCCTTCCCCATATCCGTGAACACGACCTCCCGTCCGGCTTTCGTCCAGCTGACCGGTTTCCAGCTTTTGTTGTCGAATACGCACAGATAAATGAAACCGTCTTTTGAGTCATGCGGATTTTCGGAAGGGATGCGTATGTCGCCGGCCTCGAAAGTGCGTGCGGATACGTCTTCCATGCACATTGAGCGAAAGACGGCGGGAATGTCGCCTGATTTTGAAACGACCGGCAGCGACTGCATGTTAATGGAAAAGGTGCGCCGGTAGGCCTTTGCCATGCGGCGGTCGGGCTTGTGCGGCTCGCCGGGCTTCAGTTCGGTGGGGATAAACGGGATGTATTCGCCCTCCCCGACCCTGACCGACGCCCAGTCGTGTCCCATGCTCCGGTTGGGCCACTGGGGGGTGTATTCCCAGCTGACGGGTATGCCGAATGCACGCATCACGTAAATGCCGTATTTCACACGCTCGACACAGGCGCCAGTTCTCAGCTTGTGTATCATGCGGTAGTTCGTCGCCGGCGCCAGCGGCGAAAACTTGTTGACCGAATCCCAGTCTAATCCCATCGCCTCAAAGACGCGGACGCAGGCCGCGAACGCGTCCAGGTTCTCCGATCGCAGCGAATCATACAGCGTCCGGTACTGTTCCAGTACGATGTCGCGCCAGTTTTCAAGCGGCTCCGTTGACAGCCGGTACGGCAGTATCTCTTCGCAAAAAACGTCGAACGGTATGTCTTGCCCCCACGGCGTCGACGTCCACGCTTCCACCGCGCGGTCGATATTGTTAATCAGATACGAAGCCTTGATGTTTTGGAGGTCGTACAGCCGCTTGCGTCCCGACGCCAGACCGTTTGCCCGCAAAAGCGAATCCGACATCGCCTCTGTCGCGTAAAACCGTTCCGACTTTATCCGCAGCCACTCGTCCACCATCGCCTCGTACTCCTCAAACTGCCGGTCGTCCTCCGAATATTTTCTGAGCATGTTCTCAATCAGGAACACAGCGCTCTCATACTTCACCGCATCCTCCCTATAGTGTCTCAGCACACTTTCCAGTTCCGCGCGATTCTCTCCCGCAAACTCCAGCGCCTCCTCAAGCACGCCCCCTTTTCCGCACGAAAATATGCACGAAAAAAAACAAATCGGCAGCAGCATATAAAACATCACCTTCATCCGAATCATCATTAATTTTCAACTTTCAACTTTCAATTTTCAATTATTTTCAACTCTCCCCGCTTCCTCCCGCATCTCCCTCACCGCCGTCGACTGCACTTTCGGCTCTTTCGTAAGCACAATACGGGCTGTCTCCGCAGCCTTTTCCCTGTCGCCCGTCTCCAGATACAATTTCATCAGCAGGTAATAGGGATAGATTCTGTTCGGAACGATCAGCGCCGCTTTCCGGAAACTCTTTTCCGCCATATCATATTCCTTCATCGCTTGACAGTTTTTGCCGATAATGTTGTATAGCATTGGGTCGCAGCTGATTTTCGTCGCGTGTCGCAACACCTCGTTGCTTCGTTCCGGCTGTCCCGTTTGCGACAGGCTGCGACCGTATTCAAACAGAAACCTGATCTGATCGTTCAGATACGGATACAGCGGTTCATAGCCCTGAACAGTTTCCTTGTACATCCCCGTCTGATAATATATCTGATTACTCTTCCACTGCCTGTACGCGCCGTATACCGGATATTCTTTCAAAAGGCACGCTGCCGTGACTGTCAAGCAGAATACCGACAAGGATATTCTCAGCAGTTTTCCCCGCTCTGACTTGTTATCCGCCGTATCGGCCGACAGGCAGGCGTTCATCCCCCCAATCCGCGTCATCCGCCGTGTCTGCCGACAGGCAGGCGTTCCTCCCGACGACATCGCCGTCAGGAAAACAAGTACAATCAAAAAAGGCAAAACACTGAACGGATACGAAAAACAGGCAAATATCAGCAAAGCCGCCAGCGACCCCACCGCCCCACGTTCCCCCGCCTTTGTTAAACCCCGAAACGTGCATGCCAGCATCCCTACAAACAGCAGCAGCGCAACGATTCCCGATTCAACCGCAACCTGCAGAAACCCATTGAACCCGTATTCGGGGCTACCCGCAACGTGTTCATCCGTTGCAGTGGCCTCGCCCGATGCGAAATACACCACCTGCGCCTCCCCGTAAGCGCCCGGAAAATGCCCCAGGCCCACGCCCGAAGGATGTTGTGCAATTGCCGAAACCGACACTTTCCACATCAGCAGCCGGCCGTCGGCCGAATCTTTCTTCAAGTAATACATTCCCCCAGCGAGCGAAGTCGCAACGATTGTCACGAATGTCGGCACCAATGCAAATTTTATTATTTCCGCCGCCCTGCTTTTCACCGGTTGCGGTGATTTGTTTATTGCATGCACCGCCGCTTCCCCGTCATTACGGGGCGCGAAGCGGCGAAGCAGTCCGTTGAAATTCAACAACCCGCCCCGTTTACCCGCAACTGCTGCTAAGCTTCCGCCTACCGCCGCCAGCCACGAGGCGCGGCTCATTGCGGCGGGAAGTACCAGTATGATTGCGACACAGGTTACCGCGGCGAAAATCCTTTTCATTTTGGCAGCCGGCGCCACCCTGTCGCAGGAGCAGGGGAGGCTTTCATACAGCGCAAGCGGAAATACTACCGCCAGATAACCCGCATACGGTCCCGGATTGAAGAACGAGCCGGTGATTTTGAACAGGCTGTGTTGCGACGGTAGGAAACCGTAAATCTGCAGCAGACCCCAGCCTGCCTCAACAAATCCGGTAAGGACAATAAAAAAACAAAGCAGCCGAATTACCTGCCGGTTACTGTTAATTACCAGCCGCAGGCACAGATACAAAACGAACAGCAAAAGCGATATCACGAGTTTGGTCGTATTTGCAGAAGCATCGTTAAAAAACAGCGCCGACAGGAATACGCTGACGGCGAAAAGGAATACCAGTCCGTCAATACGCGAAAACCTGAATTCCTTTCTGTTGAAAAGGGAATAAATCAATGCAGCGGCGCTTGTCAAGGCCGTACTCCCGTAAAACCAGAAGTATTTGCCGGAAACAAGACCGTTTTCCAGCTCTTTCGCATTTATAAAAACAGTTGAGAAAACGATCAAAAAAGGTAATATCATTAACAATTCGGAAGTTATCTTCCATGTCGGCTTATTAACCATGGCAATTACCGGGTTTTTACCAAAAAATTATATAAATTTACTAATACAACTGATGGGTTTAAGTCATAATTAATATTTTCGCTTCCATTTCCTTTTCCAAAAGGATGTCTAAAAAAGTAGATATAATTATCATCCGTTAATAATTGGGGTATAAACAGATAAGTTTCATTTATTACATCCACTTTAAAGATTCGCTCATGATAATTGTTTTTCTTGTCAATTATCCAATGATAATTAGCTCCGCCTCTATTTCCATCACTTTCTGTTACCAACATATATATATAATTATCATTTTCCAGATAGCAATATATAGATGCATAATGAATATTTCTTAAATATGCGCCTACTTCTAATGGCGGCATGGAATGTACATCGGCCGGTATTTCCAGATTGGGAAATTTTATTAAATATGGAAGAAACAATGAATCTTCTTTTATACAATAAATATTATTATAAAATGATTCTCTAAAAGTATTATAAAGGCTTTGGTTAAAATTATAATCCATCATCATTGGAAGCATGTTAGATTTATCAGACAAATATTTACCAACAATATTGAATTTTTTGTCCGTATTAAATAACCTGTATTCAGAATAAACACTATTATTGCCTGCATAAAACCAATAATTACCGTTTACGCATGTAAATGAAATTGCAGGTATATTTATTTTTTCACTTTTAAGAAAAATTCCATCATAAGAAAAAAATAATATCTTATTATCAGCCAAAATTTCAATTAAAGAATTATCTTTATTTACAACAATATCCCAAATATTTGTAAATTCATCACTTCCTTGACCTATGCTTCCAATACTATTAAGAAAATTACCTTTTATATCAAAACGCAATATTGGATTTGGTTTATTTTTACTGAAAACAAATAAATTGTCTCCGTCTTTTTTAAGACATGGCCTATCATGTATTAACGATTTTTCATTCGTTTCTAACGAAATAACAGTTTTGTTGCTAAAAAAGTCGGAATTAGAGAATTTTATAGCATTTTCTATTTTAAAAGTTAATTCTTTTTCGGCTGTGAACTGTTTAGTGTCTTTACATCCAATAATAAATGTAAGAAGCATAACGCATAATAAAACTGTTTTTCTAAAACAATTTGATGATAAATCTAAATTTTTCATTACTATTTAATTTATAATTGAAAAAAAGTATCCTAAATATTATGCTGCAAAATGTATTAACATGCTTCTAATAAATAGGATACTTTATAATAATTCATCTCACAATAACTACAACCGCATCAGGAACAGTCTCTTCTGCAACTTTCTGCAGTTTGTCGAGACACACACATGTAGTCCATAGTCCAAAACCAAAAACCACAATATCCCATTGATTGATATCTATCATCGCCTTCGTTCTCTGCCAACGCTTCCACATTGGCCAACGATACGTCGGATAATCCTCTCTTTATCGAGGAAATACTCATATTTACTGCAATTACAGCTACCATTAACGCTGCGGTTGTTAAGCCGAAAATTTTCTTTTTGTTCATAATTATTTAATTAATAAGTTAAAAATTCAGTAATTACCTTGTGGTTTAAGTCTGATTCGACATTCTGTCTACTACAA
>Ga0082212_10003368_pt1 | contig 22698 bp, 20 predicted proteins | sample TergutNt197P3_FD_71548 | JGI IMG/M metagenome (GOLD analysis project Ga0082212, IMG submission 71548) | Neocapritermes taracua P3 segment gut microbial communities from Petit-Saut dam, French Guiana - Nt197 P3 | ecosystem: Host-associated > Arthropoda: Insects > Digestive system > Gut ...
CCATTCTGCGCAAAGGGATCGAGCAAGGAGCGGCCAATTCGATTCTCATCAAACTGAATCAGATAGGCACGGTAACCGAAACCATAGAGTCCATCGAGATGGCCAAGCGCGCCGGGTGGACCGCCGTCGTGTCTCATCGCTCCGGCGAGACCGAAGATAGCACGATCGCCGACCTCGTTGTGGGACTCTCCACAGGACAGATAAAGACCGGATCGGCGTCACGTACCGATCGCATGGCAAAATACAACCAACTGCTTCGTATCGAAGAGGAGCTTGGGAGCGCGGCTCGGTTTGACGGAAAGAGAGTATTTTATAATTTGAAATGAAACGACCGTTTGTAGCTCTGATCATAATGGATGGATGGGGCTATCGCGCCGAGAAGGAAGGCAACGCGGTAGCCTCTGCCCGGACTCCTTTTTTCGACCATCTGTGGTCGAAGTTTCCCCGGACGCTTATCCACGCTTCCGAAGAGAGGGTCGGGTTGCCGACGGGACAGATGGGTAATTCGGAGGTTGGCCACTTGAACATCGGGGCGGGCCGGGTGGTGTATCAAGATATCGCGCGCATCACGAAGTCGATCCGTGAAGGCGATTTCTTCCGGAATCCCGCTTTGCTCGCCGCTATGGAAGCGGCAAGGGAAAGCGACCGGGCGCTTCACCTTTTCGGTTTGTTGTCCGACGGCGGGGTGCATTCGCTCCACACCCATCTCTATGCGCTTTTACGCATGGCGAAGGAGTGCCGTGTTCGCCGTGTGTTCATACACCCGTTCTTTGACGGCCGGGACACACCGCCGCGTAGCGGCATAGATCACCTGAAGGCTCTTCTTGCGGAAACGGATAAGGCAGGCGTGGGAGAAGTCGCGACCGTCATTGGCCGGTACTATGCGATGGACCGTGATAACCGATGGGACCGGATCGAGCGGGCGTACAAAGCAATGGTGCGCGGCGAAGGAAAGACATTCGATGATCCGGTTGCCGCGGTAGCGGCTTCTTATGAAGAGGGGACAACCGACGAGTTCATCGAGCCGGTTGTGATCGTTCGGGACGGCGCGCCGGTCGGCCGCATTTCTCCGGGAGATTCCGCCATATGCTTTAATTTCCGCGCGGACCGTGTCCGTGAGATTACTCAGGCGCTGGTCATTCCGGGTTTCGACCGCTTTTCTGTTCCCGGCCCGATTCAACTGACGTTTGCCTGCATGACCGAGTACGATGAGACTTTTGGGCTTCCCGTTGCGTTTTCGACGCAGGCGATGCGGGATATCCTTGCGCAATCAATTGCGGACGCGGGCTTGAAAAACCTGCGGATCGCGGAGACCGAAAAGTATGCCCATGTGACTTACTTTTTCAACGGCGGAGAGGAGAAAACTTTTTCCGGCGAGTCACGTATACTGATTCCTTCTCCAAAAGTTGCGACGTACGATCTCAAGCCAGAGATGAGCGCCGACGATGTGGGAGAGCGCGCTGTGGCGGAGATCGCGTCCGGAAACCATGATTTGATGATTATCAACTTTGCTAACTGCGACATGGTGGGACACACTGGTGTTATGGAGGCGACGGTCCAGGCGGTCGAGGTGGTGGACCGAAATGTGGGTAGAGTGGTAGAAAAGGTCTTGGAGGCTGGAGGAGTGGCGCTGGTGACATCAGACCATGGCAATGCCGAGATGATGGTTGACCCGAGTACGGGAGGGCCTTACACCGCGCATACTACGAACCTTGTTCCCTTGATTCTGGCGGACCAACGCGCTTTGGGGAGGCATCTCAGAGAAGATTGCGCCCTCGAAGACATTGCCCCCACCATACTGAGTCTGTTGTCGTTGCCGGTTCCGTCCTCCATGACCGGAACCGATGTTCGGGGGGCGTAAGATGGGTACTGCAAAACTGACTCCAATGTCAGTGTTGATCGTTAATAACGACCCGGCTGTCCGTGACATGCTCATGAAGCTTTTTTCCGAAGAGGGGTATCACGTCGTTTTGGCGGGAACCGGAGCGGAAGCGATCAAGATAGTTACGAACTCTTTGGTGGACTGCGCCATTGTTGACCAGCTTCTTCCGGATTTTTCGGGAGTAGAGCTCAAGAGACGGTTGTTGAAAGTATCGCAGAGAACGCATGTGATGGTGTTGTCTTCCTTTACGACGATCCGAAGCTCCGACGATGTCCTGCGCTTTGGCTTCTCCGATTTCATACTCGACCAGAAGGAACTTCTGGAAATTCTCCAGAAGGGGATCATTCCTCCTCCAACGGCTGCTGTATCGGCGTCCGCGGGCGAGGAGAAGTGTGAGCGTTTGAAGAAGTGCCTCATCGACACGATTGACGTGTTGGTTGGCTTGCAGGAGATCAACGATCCTTTCTTTGGCGGAAATTCCCATATCACCATGGAATACGCCCGCTCTGTTGCCGAAGAGATGAAACTGCCTCAAGAAACGGTCGACGAAATTGTCGTAGGCGCGCTGCTTCGCGATATCGGCCGGGTGGGCATCAAAAACGAGATTCTTCAGGGAAGGCGGAAGATCTCGGATTCGGAATACAAAACGCTTCAGAGCCACTGTGAAAACGGCGCCAAAATTATCGAACAGATAGATTTCCCCTGGAAGATCCGTCCGATCATCATCCACCATCACGAGCGGTACGACGGCAAGGGGTATCCAAGCGGCCTCAAAGGCAGGGAGATTCCCATCGGTTCCCGTATTCTCTCCGTGGTCGATGCTTTTGCCGCGATGACCGCGCACCGGCCTTACCGAAGCCGCAACCTAACAAAAGAAGAGGCTATCCACGAACTCCACAAAAATGTCGGAACACAGTTCGACCCCGAGGTGGTCGAAGTGTTCTCGTCTGTTGTTAACCGGAAGTTCTTCTATCGAGGGATGGGGCCAAAGCCCAAGATCATGATGGCGGGCAGCGAGATAGATTACCTGACTCTCATCAAGCTGCGCCTCGTAAACGATGGTTTTGATGTTCTGGCCTACGATAATGGCAAAGATGTGCTGGAAAGCGTTGAAAAAACGGCTCCCGACCTGATCATCGCCGACACCATTATGCCGGAGATGAACGGCATCGAGGTGTTCCGCAAGATCCGGGAGTTGCCTGCTCCCTTCGGGGAGACCCCGGTCGTATTCATCAGCAGTAAGGACGATCCCGAGTCCAAAATCGAGGCCCTGCACCTTGGCGCCGAAGACTTTCTTGTGAAGCCGGTTGATTTTTCCGTGCTGGCCGCGAGAATCCGGAACATCATCCGCCGCGACACAAAGTGGAGAAAGGGCGGCGGCGCAGCCATTGCGGCCACAGGTGTTGTTGGCGATCTGAAAAACCTCGGCATCCCCGATATCGTGCAGACGCTCCACCTGGGTCTCAAGACAGCGTGCGTCAGCATAAAAGGTCCGATTGGCGAAGGGCGCATTTTCTTTGAGAACGGCAGGATTCGTCACGCGGAGCGCGGATCTTTATCCGGCGAGGCTGCTTTCTACGAAATGCTGCGCTGGCAGGAAGGGCCGTTCACCATAGCGCACGGTCAATCCACGAAACTTCGCACGATCGAAATGGACGAAATGCAACTCATGATGGAAGGGTTGCGGCGCATTGACGAGGAGAAAAAGGAAGAGCCGCCTGAATGATAGGCATATTCGGCAGGGATAAGCGAAAGAAGGGAAGAATCCATGCCGACGCTCCTGTCGTTTTCACCGTCTGCAGCGGCAAGGATCCCGCGCTTGTTTCTTCTGCCGTAGCCGGCATCGTTAAAGATTTTTCCATCAAAGGCATGTCTGTCGTCACACCGAGAATTGCTCCTGACGGTATCCACATCATGTACGACAATCTTATGGTCCACAAAAACCGCATCGACGCCACAGTTTTTCCGGAAGGCAATCTGCCGATTCGGGTAACCGGCACTGTTGAGTGGTTCCGGAGCGCGGAGGACAACCAGGGAAACTTTATCTTCGGAATACAGTTTGACAAGGAAGCCATCGCCGAGACAGTGTTTCTTCCGGACAGAAACCCTTCCCCGGACCGTTGATCCCGTAATCGGAATTTATTACAATATCTGTTTTAGACTTTTTCGCTTGTGCGAGAGTGGCGGAACGGCAGACGCGCCGGATTTAGGATCCGGTGGGCAACCATGAGGGTTCAAGTCCCTCCTCTCGCACCAGAGATTTAAAGTATTTAGCTATCGAAATATAAACCAGGGGAACAGAAACGCCATGAAGACAAGCATTGACGCAACCGAAAAAAGTTACGAACAGAAGATCACGGTCGAGATCCCGGCGGAGGATATCGACAAGCGGATCGAGGAGCAGTACGCGGAGATCCGCAAAGAAGTTCCGCTTAAAGGGTTTCGCAAAGGGAAGGCGCCCATGGATATGGTGCGTCGCTTCTTCAAGGAATCGGTCGAAGCCGACCTTTCGGAACGGATTGTTAAAGAGTCGCTAAGCGACATAATTGAGGAAAAGGATATAAAAATCCTGTCCCTGGGCAAGATAGACGCCGATAAAGTAGTTTCAGGACAGGATTTCAAGTTTTCCGCGACGGTCGAGGTCGTTCCCGAGGTTGAAGCGAAAGATTATAAGGGGATCGAGGTGGTACGGGCGAACACGAAGGTGTCCGATGAGGATGTCGAGGCGGCGGTCGAGCGGCTCCAGACTCCTTACGCCAGGTTCCAGCCCGAGGAAGGACGCAAGGCGGAGCGTGGCGACCTGGCGGAGTTTTCCTTCAAAGCGGTCGATTCTGAAGGGAACAAGGTCGACGATAACGAAAAAACCTCCATTGTTCTGATCAAGGGAATTCCGTTCGGACAGGAGTTTGAAGACAAGATGATAGGCGTTGGCGCGGGTGAGGAGCGCTCGTTCGAAATCGATTTTCCAAACGACCACCCGGTTGGTAAATATGCGGGAAAGAAAGTGAAGTTCGATGTTCAGGTTTTTACCGTCCGCGAGAGAAAACTTCCTGCTTTGGATGATGCTTTCGCGCAGCAGTTTGGCGCGGAAAACATTGAGGGGTTGCGGACAAATATGCGGCACAAGCTCGAAACGGAAGCCGAGTCAAAGAGCAAGGCCGGAATTGAAGAGCAGATCCGCAGGAAGCTGTACGAGCGCAATATTTTTGATGTCCCCCCGACGATGGTGAAGCGCCAGGCGATGGCGATGATCGGCAGCACCATCGAACAGATGGAGAGTTCCGGGGTGAACCTCAAAAAAGCGAAACTGGATTTTGACGAGATGTCCGAACAACTGAGCGCGAGCGGCGAAATGATGGTAAGGGTTGGGCTTCTGATCGACGCGATAGCCCGGCAGGAGAACCTCGATGTTCCTTATTCCGAGATTGAGGCGGAGATGAAAGCCAACGCGGAAAAAGAGGGAGCCGATTTCGAGACCTATAAGGAAAAGAACAGTTCGGAAGAGCAGATGGACTCGTTCAGAGACCGGTTACTTGAGCAAAAGGTAATGAAGTTACTGTTAGATAACGCGGAAGTGAAAGAAGAGGTGATCGGATGACCCTGGTTCCGATGGTCGTGGAGCAGACCAGTCGCGGCGAGCGCGCATACGATATATATTCGCGTCTGCTGAAAGACCGCATTGTCTTTATTGGGAGCCAGATTGACGACGATGTTGCCAATCTGGTGATTGCCCAACTGCTGTTCCTCGAGGCGGAAGATCCGGATAAAGATATCAATATCTATATCAATTCGCCGGGTGGCGTGGTCACCGCGGGAATGGCTATCTATGATACGATGCAGTTTATAAAGCCAAGTGTTTCGACGACTTGCCTTGGACAGGCCGCTTCCATGGCAGCCATCCTGCTTGCGGGCGGATCTGAAGGAAAGCGCGCGGCCCTTCCAAACGCGCGGATTCTAATTCATCAACCGATGGGGGGAACGCGAGGGCAGGCGACCGACATAAAGATTCAGGCAGAGGAGATCATACGTCTGCGCGAACATTTGAACAACATTCTTGCAAAACATACCGGCCAGCCACTGGAACGTATCGCGGCGGATACCGAGAGAGATTACTATATGTCATCGGAACAGGCCAAGACATATGGTATAATTGATCAAGTTGTCGTCAAGCGCTCACCGTCAATCAAGACTTTAGTAGAGTGATGGAGGTTCGATGACGAGGAAATACAACGACAAGGCAAACCTGTTAGTCTGCTCATTCTGCGGCAAAGCACAGAATGAGGTTCGGAAGTTAATTGCGGGGCCGACGGTTTACATTTGTGACGAATGTGTCGAGCTTTGCAACGACATTATTTCCGAAGAATATGAGGTAGAGGGAAATCTTGAGGAAACGCGTCGCCGTATTCCCAAGCCAAGGGAAATAAAGAAAACCCTCGATGAGTATGTAATCGACCAGGATCGCGCGAAAAAGGTTCTGTCTGTAGCGGTGTACAACCATTACAAAAGGATCGAGGCTCGCAACTCTGAAGGCGTAGAGCTTCAGAAGTCGAACATACTCCTTTTGGGGCCCACCGGAAGCGGAAAGACGCTTTTGGCCCAGACGCTGGCGCGTATTCTAAATGTTCCGTTCACGATCGCGGACGCCACCACGCTTACCGAGGCAGGGTATGTCGGAGAGGATGTCGAAAACATCATCCTTGCGCTGCTTCAGGCCGCGGACTACGACGTTGAGAGGGCGCAGCGCGGTATCGTTTATATCGACGAGATCGACAAGATCGCCCGGAAGTCTGAAAACCCATCGATTACGCGGGATGTTTCAGGCGAGGGCGTCCAGCAGGCCCTCTTGAAGATTCTCGAAGGCACAATTGCCAATGTTCCGCCAAAGGGCGGGCGCAAGCATCCGCAGCAGGAGTTCATCAAGGTTGACACGACGAACATACTGTTCATCTGCGGAGGCGCTTTCGTGGGGCTGGAGCAGATCATCGAGCGCCGGACAGCGAAAAAGACCATGGGCTTTGCCGCCGACATCGTATCCAGGAACGAGCGGGATCTTGGCAAGTTTCTTGAGCAGAGCCAGCCCGAGGATCTGGTCAAATTCGGTCTTATTCCCGAATTCGTCGGCAGGCTTCCGGTTCTGGCTACGTTGCACGAGCTGACCGAAGATGCCTTGGTGCAGATCTTGACCCGTCCCAAAAATGCGCTGGTACGGCAGTATCAGAGGCTATTCGATTTCGAGAATGTAAAACTCGAATTCACCGAAGAAGCCCTTCATGCTATCGCAAAGCTGGCGATTGAACGGAAGGCCGGAGCTCGGGGGCTTCGTTCCATCATCGAGCATATTATGCTCGACATGATGTACGAGATCCCGTCCCAGGCAAACATAAAGAAATGCATCGTTAACGAGGATGTAGTCCACGGCAAGGTGCCGCCGGAGATCATTCAGGGGAAAACGGCGGAACTCGCCTGACGCGTCAGGCAGGAGAAATCCGCATAAATGGAAGATTATAAAAAGATATACCCGCTTCTTCCGCTGCGGGACATTGTTGTGTTCCCGCACATGGTGGTGCCGCTCTTTGTAGGGCGGGATAAATCGATTGCGGCCCTCGAAGCGGCCCTGTCGTTTGACCGCTTCATATTCCTGTCTTCGCAGATTGATCCCTCCACGAACGATCCTGTGGAGGACGACATCCACAAGACAGGCACGATTAGCCACATCATCCAAATGCTGAAGCTGCCAGATGGCACCGTAAAGGTGCTTGTCGAGGGGCGGCAGCGCGGAAAGATCCTGCACTACCTTCCAAACGACCGTTACTTCCAGGTGACGGTTGAAGAAGCGCCCCCCGTCTCCTTCACCGGCCCCAGAGCGGAGGCAATGGTCCGCAATGTCATTACCTCCTTTGGCGGCTTCACCCGAATGAGCAAGAAGGTGCCACAGGATCTGGTGGATCAGGTCAACTCCATAACCGACGCGCTGCGGCTTGCCGATACGCTGGCCGCCCAGCTTCCTTTCAAGGTTGCGGACCGGCAGGCTGTTCTTGAGCTTGATACCGTCTGGGAGCGGTTGGAAAAGCTTCTCATCCTTATGGAGGCGGAGATCGAGGTCCTCGAGATCGAGAAGAAGATACGCGGGCGCGTCAAGAAACAGATGGAGAAATCGCAGCGCGAGTTCTATTTGAACGAGCAGATGCGGGCCATCCAGAAGGAATTGGGGCACGGAGAAGACGGTCGCTCCGAGACGGACGAGCTTGAGGATAAAGTCCGTGAGCGTGGTATGAGCAAGGAGGCGGAGACCAAGGCGCTTAAAGAGGTAAAGAAGCTGCGGATGATGTCACAGATGTCCGCCGAGGCCACCGTCAGCCGGAATTATGTTGATTGGCTGATTTCTATTCCATGGCATGAGCGCACCGAGGACAAGCTGGATATTGTTGAGGCGGAGCGAATCCTTGACGAGGACCATTACGGTCTCGAAAAAGTCAAGGAACGAATTCTGGAGTATCTTGCGGTGCGCAAGCTTGTCGCAAAGCTGAAAGGTCCGATCCTTTGTTTTGTGGGACCTCCCGGCGTCGGCAAGACTTCGCTTGCCCGTTCGATCGCCCGGGCCGCGGGCCGCAAGTTTGTTCGAATGTCGCTTGGCGGGGTGCGCGACGAAGCGGAGATCCGCGGTCACCGCCGGACCTATATCGGCGCGCTGCCCGGCAAGATCATTCAGCAGATGAAGAAGGCCGGGACGATGAACCCGGTTTTTCTGCTCGACGAAGTTGACAAGATGTCCACTGATTTCCGCGGCGACCCGTCATCCGCCTTGCTGGAGGTGCTTGATCCGGAACAGAACAGCACTTTCAACGACCACTATATCGACCTGGACTACGATCTGTCGGATGTCATGTTTGTCACGACGGCAAACATGCTGCAAGGGATTCCGTTGCCGCTGCAGGACCGGATGGAGATCATCCGCCTGTCGGGATATACAGAGATAGAGAAATTGCACATAGCCAGGCAATACCTGGTTCCGAAGAAGATAGAAGAGAACGGCTTATCTAAAGAAAAAGTGTTTTTCAGCGACAAGGCGATCATCGAGATCATCCGGTATTACACCAGGGAAGCTGGAGTGCGCAGCCTGGAGCGGGAGATCGCGTCAGTGTGCCGGAAGATCGCCCGCGAGGTGGTGAAGTCGGACGCGCGGGAACGCATTGTTGTGACGCCCAAGGCGGCGCGTCGATATCTCGGTGTTACACGGTATCGGTACGGCGAGGTCGAAGAGAAGCAGTCGATCGGCGTGGCTACAGGGTTGGCCTGGACCGAAATCGGCGGCGATATGCTGGTGATCGAGGTTGCAATCCTTCCGGGCAAGGGGAATCTCAAGGTTACCGGAAAGCTTGGCGATGTGATGCAGGAATCCGCCCAGGCGGCGCTGTCGTACATTCGTACACGCGCCGAGCTTATGGAATTGGACAAAGATTTTTACCAGAAGCTGGATATCCACATTCATGTTCCGGAAGGGGCGACGCCAAAAGACGGACCTTCCGCAGGGATCACGATGGCGACGGCGCTGGCGTCCGCGCTTTCGCGGGCGCCTGTGTCCAACGATCTGGCGATGACCGGGGAAATTACGCTACGGGGCCGTGTGCTGCCGATCGGCGGCGTGAAAGAAAAGCTTTTGGCCGCGCATCGCGGCGGCATAAAGAAAGTTATCCTGCCTCGCGAGAATGAAAAAGACTTGGTAGAAGTTCCCGCAAAAATCAAAAACAGCCTTACGATTCACCTTGTCGAGCATATGGACGAAGTTATATCGCTGGCGATCGACCTTTCCAAAAAAGCGCAGGATTGCTCCGCGGAAGCTGTGGAAGCGCCTCAGGCGCCGCCGGAAAGCGGGCCGCCGGACGAGGATGTTGTTACTCACTGAAAGTTTTAAATGCGTAAACGTTTTTAAAAGGCGCTGGTTTCAAGGCGCCGTAAGATCTGTTAGCGGCAGTGCCGGTTTTAGTTACGGTATTGGTTTTGAAAACTATGAATAGCGCGAGCATGATCTTCACGATATTGATTAGCGTATCGAGTGGACGACACGCTCAAAGACCTGTGATTTGCGCCGCGCCGGCATGCGAGACAGGCGATTTAATTTTGTTCTTGACATGAAATAATCGTGAGATAAACTTACCAAGTTTTTTGACCATCCTGGGTTGTCATGATGATTGATAAGGTGTGGGTGAATATGAATGTAAACAGTCTGCTTTTCTGTTTGGTGGCGGTTCCACTTTTCGGGTCGGCGCTATTACCTACGCTGGGTAAAATCGACGAAAAGTTGCGAAACATCGTCGCGCTGGCTCTGATGGTCTTCTCCTTTATCATGTCCTGCGTTATTCTTCCTGGCATAGCGGAAGGTCAGAACGTAGAGTTCACCCTTGGCGGTGTCACTCTGTTCTACGCGGACAAACTGGCCATTTTCATGGCGCTGGTTTCGCAGTCGGTGGGCTGCATCATCATCCTCTATTCATTCGGTTACATAAAGAGCTACGAACACCGAAATGAATACTATTTTATGGTGGTGCTCTTCCTTGCTGCAATGATGGGGCTGGTTTTCTCGTCAAACATCTTGTGGATTTACTTTTTCTGGGAAATCACGGCGATTGTTTGCTGGCGCTTGATCGGATTTTTCAGAGAAAAGGAATACGTCATACGCGCCGACAAGGCTTTCTTTGTCACAGTCTTTGGCGCGCTCATGATGTTGTGCGGTTTTTTGATGGTTTACAGCCAGACTGGAACGTTTGACCTGCGTGGAATAAGAGAGTGGTGTACGGCTAACGGCAGCATCTCTGATATAGCCGTACTGTTCATTCTGTTCGGTATCCTTTCAAAGTCAGCCACGTTGCCATTGCACACCTGGCTGGCCGACGCTGGCGTCGCGCCTTCACCCGTGACCGCGTTGCTCCATGCGGCGGTGTTGGTGAAAATAGGTGTTTATGTTTTCGCGCGGCTCTTGGTAGCAACTTTTATAATCAATGAAATATGGTTTGAAATCGTGCCGTGGATTGCCGCCGTCAGCGCGCTGGTTTCCGCCTGTGCCGCTTTGGTGGAAACCGACATTAAGCGTATTGTTGCTTATTCCACCGTAAGCCAGCTTGCATTCATCTTCCTTGGGTTGTCGGCTGGTAGCGATGTCGGTGTTGTCGGCGGTCTGCTTTACATACTTATGCATGGTATCGCAAAGGCCGGGCTCTTCCTCTGCGCCGGTATTGTGGAGCACGAAACGCACAACAAAGACATCCGTAAAATGGGTGGTCTTGTAAAAACCATGCCGGTTACGGCGGTTTCGTTTGCGTTATGCGCTTTTTCCGTTATGGGAATTCCCCCATTCGGAGGCTTTTTCAGCAAGTACATGGTGATTGTTGGAACAGTTGATGTTGGCCAGGTCGCTGTGGGTTTGACTTTCGTTGCCGGTGCTTTCCTTACGCTGGCTTATCTGCTGCGGGTGTTCACGCTTGTGTTCCTGGGCGCCAGCCGCGCGGCGGATGACGGACATGGGCAGCCCCATGAAGGCACGCCCATTATGGTGTTCAGCGTGGCGCTTCTCGCGGCGTTGTCCCTGCTTAGCGGTGTGGTGATTCAGCCGTCGTTTCAGTTTGCCCAGAACGCGGTTCAACAGATGTTGAGCCGTTAATTACAGGATAAAAAAGATGAACATGATGCTGTTAGCCATAGTTCTTCCGATAGCCGCCGCCATAGTTGTTGCGTTGGTCGCGTTCAGAAAAAGCGCATTAGCTGGCTATTTTGCGGTGATCGCCAGCATTGCAAACCTTTATCTGGCGTACCAAATCTACATGACCGAGGCTTCTACTTCTCCCGTAGTGCCGTTGGAGTGGGCTGGCTGGGTTTTTGAATTTGCTCTGAGAAATTATCAGTTTAGCTCCTTCATTTTAATAGCCACAGCCATGTTTGGTTTTTTGTTGTCGCTTTACAACACGGCTTTTCTCAAAGATAAATGCAATGGCTGGCTCTTTCATGTGTACTTCCTTTTGACGCTTGGGTTTGTCAACGGTGCGGTGCTTGCCGACAATCTGCTCCTGCTGTTGTTCTTCTGGGAAGGGCTCCTTGCCTTGATGTTCGGCATGATTTACCTCGGCGGAACCCAAAACTCCTTCCGGACCGCGACCAAGACGATGATTATCGGCGGTGTGGCGGATCTATGCATGATGTTTGGCATCGGTCTGACGGTCTACCTTGCGGAAACCGCGAGTATGTCCGAAATAAAGGTTGCTATGGAAGGTCTTGGCAGCCTTGCTTTTGTTCTGCTTGTTATCGGCGCGGTTGCCAAAGCGGGTTCCATGCCATTTCATACCTGGATTCCCGACGCTGCGTCCGACGCGCCGCTACCGTTTATGTCGTTTTTCCCTGGAGCGTTGGAAAAACTGCTGGGCATTTACCTCCTTACCCGTATTTCGCTTGACTTTTTCGAGCTTAACGCAGCGTCATGGGGCTCCACGATGCTGATGATTATCGGCGCCTGCACTATTGTACTGGCTGTTGCGATGGCGCTGATTCAGAAGGACTACAAGAAACTTCTTTCCTATCACGCGATTAGCCAGGTCGGCTATATGGTTCTTGGCATCGGTACTTGCACCCCAGTCGGCATCGTTGGCGGCTTGTTTCACATGATCAACAATACTCTTTATAAATGTTGCTTGTTTTTAACCGGCGGCGCGATTGAACGTCAAGCGGGAACGACCAACCTGAAGAAGATTGGCGGGTTGGGATATAAAATGCCGATAACATTCCTTACTTTCATTATCGCCGCTGCTTCCATTTCAGGCTTTCCATTTCTGACTAACGGATTTTTCTCAAAGGAAATGGTTTATGACGGCGCGTTGCAACGCGGATATATCTTTTGGTTTGCAGCGGTTATTGGGTCCGTCATGACAGCGGCTTCCTTCTTGAAACTCGGACATGCCGCATATCTGGACAAGCGCGGCGATGTAAGTAACGTTAAAGAAGCGCCTATGCTTATGCTTTTGCCAGGAGTGGTATTGGCGGCGCTCTGTCTTGTCTTTGGAATTGGCAACTTCTTTACCGGTTTCTTGCCGATAGGCGAATTCTTCCAACCGGTTCTCGGTGCGGAACGCCTTGGAGGGCATGATTTCACCGTATTCCATGCTAACTGGTTCCTTATCGGCGGAAGTATTGTTGCTCTCTTGCTGGCAATCATCAACCATTTTGCCGGTTATAAGAAAACAGGAAGCGGCATTGGTGCGGTTGACCATGTTCACTATGCGCCTGTACTTCATCAGATGTACGACGCCGCGGAAAAAAGATACTTTGATCCTTACGAATGGGCAAGGTGTGTTGGTCGGGCCGTGGCGTACATTGGATGGGGCATTGACCGCGGCATAGATTTCTTTTACAACAGAATCGTTACGTTTGCCGCAAATGGGATTTCAGCCGCCATTCGTGCGATGCATAATGGAAGTCATGTTACCTATCTTGCCTGGTCTATAGCCGGCATCTTGCTCGTAATTATAGCCTGCATGACTGGTCGTCTGTAGTGGAGGAGTTCTGACGTGATAACCTTTTTTATAGCGCTTCCTCTGTTAGTTGTTCTGATCCTGAACCTGTTGCCCAGAAAACAGGCCGACGCGTTGAGTTTCTGGTGCGGCATGGCGCTGACGGTTGTTTCAGGCATTTATGTCCTGATGGCGCCGCGTCCCATGACTTCCGATTTTGATCCCGTCAATCTGGTTCTGAATTGGAAAATCGTTACCAGTGATCTCACCGCCGTAATGCTTATTTCTATCGCGCTGGTAGTTTTCTCCGCTTTCTGGGTGGGCCGGTATCTGCTTGAAGACGAAAACCGGCAGTTCATTTTCAACAATCTTCTGTTACTGTGCATGGTTGGAATGAACGGCGTCGTGTTTTCGCAGGATCTGTTCACGCTTTATGTTTTCCTCGAAATAGTAGGCGCTTCGTCCTTCATTTTGATTGCGCTTGAAAGAACAAAAGCTGGGCTGGAAGGGGCATTTAAATACATACTCCTTTCCTTTGTGGCTACTGTATTGATTTTGTCTTCCGTTGCCATGTTGTTTATGGTCTGCGGTAGCCTTGATTACGAAGCGGTGCGTATCTGCCTGACTTCCGGAACGCTTGATGAAAACACATCAAGATTTGTGCTCTTTGCTGTCGGGCTTTTTGCCGCCGGTTTGCTTATCAAAGGCGGTATGGTTCCTTTTCACGGATGGCTGCCCGACGCCTACTCTTCCGCGCCAACGCCTGTTTCGGTGTTGCTTGGCGGCATCGTAACCAAAGCGGCGGGTATTTTTACACTGATTCAGCTTGTGCGTAATGTTTTTGTTTTCGAAGGCGTTTCGCCTGTTTTGCTGGTCATCGGTACAGTTTCTATCGCGGTTGGTGCTTTTGCCGCCATGGGTCAGAGTAATTTCAAAAGGTTGCTGGCGTATTCGAGCATCAGCCAAATCGGCTATATTATTGTCGGGCTTGGTTCTGGCCACATTATCGGCATAGTCGGCGCGATATTACATCTGTTCAACCATTCGGTTTTCAAGACACTTCTTTTCGTAAACGCGGCTGCTGTCGAGAAACAGTCCGGAACAGTTGAAATGGACAAGCTGGGCGGGCTTTCAAACAAAATGCCGGTTACCGGTTTTGCCTCCGTACTTGGGTTCCTTTCCGCCGCCGGAATTCCGCCGTTGTCGGGTTTCTGGAGCAAAGTGCTGATTGTTGTAGGACTTTGGAAGGCTGGAGCGCCGATGGCGGCCATAATAGCAATTTTGCTGAGTTTGATAACTCTGGCTTATTTCCTTTCGGTGCAGCGGAAGGTATTTTTTGGGAAGTTGGCGTCCGGGCTTGAAGGAGTCAAGGAAGCTGATTTCCGGGTACTTGTTCCGACAATCCTGCTCGTACTCATCACGCTGGTTATTGGCCTTACATTCCCGTGGCTTTTCGATACTTTCCTCGTACCTTTGGAGAGCTTTTTATGATGATTTACCCATGTGATCCGGTCTTTTTTATTTCGCTCGCGCTCATGGCTATTTGTGCCCTATGGGCTGTAATGGCGACAGACCTGCTTAAGTCCGCCATAGCGCTGGCTCTAACAAGTGTGTGTCTTTCTTTGACCATGTTCCTGCTCAGTTCGCCGCTGGCGGCTGTGTTTGAGCTTTCGGTCTGCGCCGGTCTTATCACAGTAATTTTTATCAGCGCTATCAGCATGATCAAGCCGGAAGGAAATGACCGCAAGGAAGATCTGGTTTTCAGAAAGAATCGGCGCTTGAAAAAATATCTTCCGCTTCCGTTTCTTCTGGTTGTCGTTGGCATTATGTTACGGATGATCCAGATTGATATGCCTGCGCTTCCGGTTGCCGATGCTCTGCCTGTTAGCTTGTCTGAGGTAATGTGGGATGAGCGTCGTGTTGATCTGGCGGGTCAGGCAATCATAATTCTGGTTGGTGTTTTTGGTGTCGTTGTTTTGTTCAAGGAATACATGAAACAGAAAGAGTGCGAAAAATAATGGAAAGCACATCTATATTCTGGTTTGTGGCGTCTTTTGCGATCCTCCTTTTTGTCACCGGGATTTACTCTCTTCTGGTAACGCGCAACCTGTTGCGTATCCTGATAGGGGTGGAGATCCTTGCTAAAGGAGTGACGCTTCTGCTGGTCTCAGCCGGGTATCTTACCGGAAGGGTAAACGCTATCCAGCCTGTGATAATTACCATGATCGTTGTCGAAGCCGTGATTATCGCAGTGGCGGCCGGAATTGTTATTGCCGCGTATCGCCAAAACGGTACGGTCAATACCAACGAAATGTGTAACCTGAAAGGTTAAATAAGGGAGATAGCAACGTGACTGATTATCTGCTTTTATTGCCGCCTATAGCGTTTCTGATTATTTTTGTATTCTCGTGGCTACAATATCTCGGCCTCAAAATTTTATCAGCCGGAGAAGCATGGCCGGATGAAAAAGGCAAGGTCGAGTCGTACGCCTGCGGACACAATGTCGAAGATTCCCGTATAAACCCGAACTACAGTCAGTTTTTTCCTTTTGCCTTTTTCTTCACGATCATGCATGTCGTGGCGCTGGTTGTGGCGACATATCCCAAAGGGGATGCCGGAGCAATCGCTCTGGGGGTGGGATATCTGGTTTCTGCGTCCGTAAGTCTTTTCATTCTGTTTAAGAGGTAGCAGCATTATGGGTATTGTAAATAAGCTTGTAACATGGTCGCGCGTCAAATCTCCTTGGATTCTTCATTTCAACACTGGGGCATGCAACGCCTGCGATATCGAAGTTGTGGCCTCCATAACGCCCAGGTATGACGTTGAGCGTTTTGGTCTTCTGTTGAAAGGCACGCCACGCCACGCAGATGTGCTGGTCTGTTCCGGCCCATTGACGCGACAAATAGAATCTCGTCTCGTGCGAATTTACGAACAGATGGCGCATCCAAAGTTCGTAGTCGCTGTCGGGACGTGTGCCTGCTCCGGCGGTGTCTTCAATGGCTGCTACAATATAAAAGGCGGCATTGACTCGGCAATACCGGTTTCGGCTTATATTCCGGGATGCCCGGTGCGGCCGGAAGCGATTATTGACGGAGTGGTCAAGCTCCTTGGCAGTTTGCAGAATCCGACTGAAGCGCCGGCGACGCCTATTGTGATAAATCCGCCGGAGGAGAGTGAGGAGCTTCATGGCTAACGAACAGGCGATTCAACAAGAGTTACAAGAAAAATTTCCGTATTTTGGCGAAAAGATCACGATTTCTAGTGAACGGCGCATTTGGGCTGAAGTAGCGTCTTCGAATTTTTTTGAGGCGTTTGATTACATCGTCAAGAAGATGAACTTTTCGATGCTCTGCCTCATCATCGGGCTGGATTCTGGCGACAACTTGGAATTTATCTATAATCTGTCGCGGTACGACGGAACAATGCTGAACCTTAAAACATTTGTTCCTAAAACGAATCCTGTGCACAAAACTGTGACGGCTGACTATTTTCCAGGCGCAGAGCTTTATGAGCGCGAACTTGTCGATTGTTTTGGAGCACGGATTGAAGGTTTGCCAGAAGGGAATCGCTATCCGTTGCCTGACACCTGGCCTGAAGGACAGTATCCACTGCGCAAAGACTGGACTCCGGATATGCTGGACAAGCAGCCTGAGGGAAAGTAAAGGAGATCAGAGATGGATCTTAACAACGTAGTAAAAATCCCAATAGGTCCGCAGCATCCATGCCTAAAAGAACCGGCGTGTTTTACGGTTTCACTTAACGGAGAAAGACTGGCCGGTCTTGATTTGAGGCTTGGCTATAACCACCGTGGTATTGAAAAGGCGGCAGAGAGCAGAACCTACATCCAGAATATTTATCTGATAGAGCGGGTTTGCGGTATTTGTTCTCATTCGCATCCGTCTTGCTACATTCAGTGTGTTGAGCAAATCGCTGGCCTTGAGGTTCCGGCACGCGGACGTTACTTGCGCTCACTGATTGGTGAACTGGAAAGGGTTCACAGCCACCTGCTTTGGTTAGGAGTCGCAGCTTACGAAATAGGATTCGAGACGCTTTTGATGTACTCTTGGCGTGACCGTGAAGTTGTTATGGATATCCTTGCTATGTTGACCGGCAACCGTGTCAACTACGCGGCTAACGTAATAGGCGGAGCGAATCGCGATATTACCGAAGACCACAAGAAGGATATTTTGAAAGCGGTTGATGTGCTTGAAGAGCGTACGAAGTATTACATAGAAGTCGCAACTGAAGAGGCTACGCTGATTGCGCGGCTTTCCAACGTCGGATACATCTCTCTCGACGACGTTAAATTGATGGGAACCGCTGGGCCGACGGCACGAGCCTCAGGGCTTGATTATGATGTGCGGCGTGACGATCCTTACGCGGCTTATAAAGACATTCCGTTCAAAGTCATAACCGATACGCATTGTGATGTTTATGGGCGCGCGCTGGTTCGTGTCGGCGAGCTCATGGAATCGTACAAAATGATCAGACATATCATTCAGAATATCCCGGACGGACCTATAGCAGTGAAGGCGCCGCGCAAAATCCCCGCTGGGGAGGCGATAAGCCGTTATGAAGCGCCGCGCGGTGAAGACGTCCATTATGTTCGTAGCAACGGTACGGATAAACCGGAACGAGTTCGTGTTCGAGCCCCAACGATGGTCAATCTTCTCTCTGTGCCGAAGATGCTGGAGGGCGACAATCTGGCGGATGTGCCGATTACAATCGCCGCGATTGATCCCTGCTTCTCCTGCACTGACAGAGCAATCCGTGTTTCCGATCTCGACGGCGGCAACGCAAAGGTTATGACGTGGAATGAAACACGGCGGTTTGGCATAGATTGGTACCGAAAAAACGGCATAGACTTTACGGATTTGAATAAACGGCTTGCCGGCCGGATGAGGTAAGAGATGTCGGTATCTTTATTTGAAATGATCGTATTCCCTGGATTTATTTTCCTGGGAGTTATGGGTATGCTTTTCGAGTACCTGGACAGAATTGTGTATGCTCGCCTGCAAAACCGCAAAGGGCCGCCATGGTTCCAGCCTTTCGCTGACTTTATCAAGATGGGGTCGAAAGAAGATATTATTCCGCGGGAGGCGGATTCCGGCATGTTTGTTCTGTCACCGCTTCTGGCGGTGACAGCGGTGGTCGTGTCAGCGTTTTATATACCGATGTGGGGAGGCAAGGCGCTTTTCTCCTTTTTCGGTGACGCGGTGGTGGTTATCTATCTGTTGACTATACCGACGGTTGCTTACTTTTTCGCCGGTTGGTATTCGACCTCGCTTTATTCAACGGTTGGCGCGGTTCGGACCCTTACACAGCTGTTTGCCTATGAAGTACCGCTGTTTCTGGTTATTCTGGCCCCTGGAATCCTGGCTAACACATGGTCGCTGAGCGGGATGGCTGAGTTTTACAGCCAGAATCCGCTTCTGTGCGTCACTAATGTTGTGGGATTCATGGTGGCGATTGTGGCCCTGCAGGGGAAACTGGAAAGAACTCCGTTTGATATTCCTGAAGCGAAAACTGAAATCGTGGGTGGAACTTTTACCGAGTATAGTGGCCGTTTACTGGCTTTTTTAAAGCTGACCCACAGCGTCAAGACAGTTGTTGTCGCGGCGCTTGTCTCGGCGGTCTTTCTCCCGTTTGGTGTGGAGATTGGCGGTGTTTTGGGATTTGCTATTTTCATCGTAAAAATTGCCGTTATAGTGTGCATTCTGTCGGCTTTCAAAGCGGCATTAGCGCGCATCCGTATTGAGCAGATGGTCGATTTCTGCTGGAGATATGTAGCCCCGGCGGCTATCTTCCAACTATTGATCAGCATGGTTTTAGGCGCGCTTACAGGCTGTGGAGTGTAAACATGAAAAAACCTGGAAAAATGCTGTCTGAGATGTTCAAAAACGTAGCGAAAGCTCCGGCGACTACAAGTTATCCGTTTACTAAAGCTGAAATGCCGAAGGATTTTCGGGGACAGATTGTTTTTACTTCCGAGAACTGCATCGGATGCAACATCTGTGTGCGTGATTGTCCTGCTGCTGCAATATGCATAACCAAACAAGGCGAAGAAAAAATCTTCGGGGCGTATTTTGATCTGGACGTCTGCATTTACTGTGCACAATGTGTGCTTTCCTGTCCGAAAAAAGCACTTTCTGTCTCGCCGAATTTTGAATTAGCGCAGCTTACCCGCAGTGGATTCAGAGTTGTGTTTCCGGCCAAACCCAAGCCGCCAAAGGTAGATGGTGACAAACCTGCTGAAGGACAAGTTGCTCCAACAACTTCCGCGTAATTCAAACGCGAAGGTTGTTTTTATAGGTATTGGTTCGGAACTGCGCGGGGACGACGCGGTCGGTATGGTAATAGTCAACCGGCTTGCGGAACTGGCAAAGTCTGCCGGGTGTCCCCGCTTTTTGTTTATAAACGGCGGAAGCGCTCCTGAAAATTTTCTTGGTGAGATCAGGGAATTTCAACCGGAAATGGTTGTATTCATCGACGCTGCTGTTTTGGGTGCTACTCCGGGAACCGTTAAGGTAATTGATACAAGCCGGGAGAAGATTACCGGCATTTCTTTCTGTACCCATACCCTGCCGCTTGCGATAATAGCGGGTTATATCCAGCAAACCGTTCCCTGTGAAATATTCGTTATTGGCATTGAGCCCGTCGATATTAGCTTTAATCCTGACTATGTTTTGACGCAGCCTGTGGCCCAAGCCGCCGAAGAGGTGTTCCAGGCCATAGCCGCTTACGCGGGGCTTTCTTGTTAAGAATGCTAAAGAAGATATAGAATTATTGTTTTAGCCCTTTTTTAGGCGCGATAAAAAAATTGCTGATGTTTTTAGAATGCCAATGTAACTCCCTAAAAAACAGTTTTGGGTCTCGTGGAGGCACTCTTTTGGTTCTCCGGTTTGAATCTTTATCCAAAACTCGTTATTAGAAGCGGGCAAAATTTGTAGTTTGGTTGAAAACTGACTGAAATATCCGTAAGACCTTCACATGAACCGTTCATCAAAAATGCTGTAAAAATAGGCTTGAAGCCATTATAAATAAACAGGTTATTCCAATGGGCATCATTAGGAATTAATGTCTGATGACGGATCTTGGCTAGTAAACTTTCTCATGCGGCAAACAAAGAAATCGCCTTCCTTGTGAAAACGCGACAAAACCTGGCTGAAAATTTCCGCAAAAACCAGAAACAACCTCACAATTTGTCTTGTTGAGTGAACAGATATAACGAGATTGCCAGCGATTAGTCTTACTAAAAGGATTGCTTCGTGGGAGTTGAATAGGCACCCCAAACGTTGCTGTCGGAAAACAAGCTGCCGGACGACGATGTCGTTATGCGCTGAAAATTTTTCGGGGTGTTTTTGAAGGCGCGTGGTTTAAGGCATGAATGGTTTTGTAGCGACAGAACTTGTTTTGATGACAGCGCCAGCTTTGGAGGCGATGGCGTGAGCCGAGTAGAGGCTGATCAACGTGTGCAAGGAAACAAGCCCTTTTTCCTGCAAAGGGAGTGAACCAAGTCGTACGGTTGCTTCCGCCAGGAGGATACCGGCGAGGTTTCCGGAAGTGTCTTCCAAGCGCGCGGTGTTTTTTCCGTCGGTGACGTAGCAGACAGCGACAGGAGTTCCGGGAGGGGCGGTCATCAAGCCGCGCGTCCACAGCATCATTGCCGCTGAGAATTCCTTTCCTACGGTCCCAAGCTTTCCCATTGTGTTTGCGATACCAAAGATCAAGCCGCCGGCTTTCTTTTCCGGCACACCAAATATCGTGTTGGCATCCAGACGGTAATATCGGCCGGGAGGCGCTTCGCGCGGCGCCGCGATTTCTGATTCTATCTGTCTGGCGAATTCACGCATAAAGGCGTAGCCGCCGAACCGGTCGGGGGAGAAAAACAGGTAATGCGGCGGATTAGCGGCTGTGTCGTCATGTGCGCTTTTGGAGTTTCCCAAAAAATGCGCGGCAAGCAGATCAGTCCACCCGGGCATCATCCCGCAACCGGAGACGGCGACGGCTCCAGCTTGGCGGAAAGCGTCGTGGATCTTTCGGTGATCTTCTGGGGGCGTTCTATTGTCGCCTATAGATGCGGTATTAATCTTCATCGATGCGCATGCCGTCAGTATCGTTTCTTCGTATTCTCGGCATGGACCCACGGCGTTGGCTACGGCGCTGACTCCTTCGAGCAGGCGAGTAAATTCAGAAGGTTTGCCGGCATCCGCCATTGCGTATCGGCATTTGGGAGACAGCCTTTTGGCCATCTTTTTCGCGTCCCGGATCATGTAATCCACGAGGATGAGTTCCTCGACTTCGGGGCGGCGGGCAAGTTCGGCGGCTGCCGCCCGGCCAACAAAACCGGCAGCGCCAAGCAGCGCGATTTTCATCGAACCTCCGCAAGAAACCCTGCCGACTTTTAAGTGGCAGAGTTATTCACATTTCGCATCATATCAAAAATTGTGTTTCTGGCGGTTTTGAATGGGGTTTTGAGTTTCCAAGCTTGTCTTTATCGTGGTAACATACATAATTCTGTTTTGCTGTGTGGCGCGGCTTTTTCGCGGCATCGGGCAATATTAAGAGCCGAAGCCTTCCAAGCTGCGAGGAAAAAGAGTTAGCGGGCGGATAGCTCAGTTGGTAGAGCAATGCCCTTACAAGGCATGGGTCGCAGGTTCAAGTCCTGTTCCGCCTACCATTTGAAACAAAAGGGGAATTCGGCAAAAACCGGGTTCCTCTTTTGTGTTTTTAGAGGATCGGTATCACATTAAGTATTGCAAGCAAGATGAAAAACTTGTTGCCGGATAGCATTGGATAATAGCTTCCCGTTCTTTTGTTTCAAGTTTCCACGCCTTGAGTGGACCCCAGCAGAGCTGTCCGAGAAACGCACAAAATGCCGATATGAGCGACGATCTCGGAAGGGTTAAGAGAGGGGGGGCGGCATTATTTCTTCAAGTCCACGCTTGACAGTTCCTCCAGCGCGTCGGTTACCACCGCTTGCAAGATTGAACGGCATTTTGAAACATCGTTGCTCATGGCGACGGATTCCGCGCATTCCGGCGGGATCGCCAATAGCCGAGCGCGAACGCGGGAGTAATCGGCTTCGATAACCGTTGCGGCATGTTCAACCTTTATGAGTAGGCCCGCAAGTTCGTCATATTTCAATTTCGCCAAGCGTAAATTTAACATCTCCCGGATTGCGCGGGATTCGGAGTATGTCGGAGTTCCGTCATTCGGTGTAGGTGTATCCTGTGAGCCATCGTCCGCCATGAGACTCCCTTCCTTACGCTTGTTTTTCATGCTCGGAGTCGTGTTCCTCTTCCATGCCGAAACCGCCAAGTC
>Ga0082212_10003369_pt1 | contig 22692 bp, 24 predicted proteins | sample TergutNt197P3_FD_71548 | JGI IMG/M metagenome (GOLD analysis project Ga0082212, IMG submission 71548) | Neocapritermes taracua P3 segment gut microbial communities from Petit-Saut dam, French Guiana - Nt197 P3 | ecosystem: Host-associated > Arthropoda: Insects > Digestive system > Gut ...
TGCATGTGACGACTCATTCTGGACTAGCGCAGAAGTCGAATCTATCGGACTGCTTTACCTATAAAATCAACACTATTTCCGACTATCACCTTTTGAATTTGAAATCATCCTCGTCAAGCACTCGTAGTTTCCGCATAAACAATATGCATATTATTGCTAATATAAACTGATAAGCGGTCAAAATTGGCATTCCGACATTCAGTTCTATACCGCCTTGCATGGTCGGTAAACCGACAGCCGTCAACAGCAATGTAAATAACACAACGAATAAAAACGCCGACATAATAGTGTTCGTTCGAACGAAATTATTGATTTTTTCCCACATTTGAATTAGCACAACTTTCCGTTATTTTTATCTCGAAGGTCAACCTGACCCGAAGTTAGGGCAATGATTCAAATATATTCATAGCATATTTACGCTGTGAAAACAAGATAAAAAATGGCAATTTGTCCGATGTCCACGCCATTCCCACTCCATGTAAACCGCTCAAAGGCAACGCTCCAAAGTGCGGATTTTTGTGCAAGATAAACGGCAAGCCGGCAGGCGGGCCGTCCAAACGAAGCGAAAAATACGAAACGAAAGGCGAGGCGGCGGTTTATCGTTCTAATGCGACCCCGCCCGTGTGGCGTTCCCTGACGGGAGCGCCCAAACTGACAGTTAGCCGTGAAGCGGTAACTGCCAGACCGTCTTGCCATGAACTATGGACCAACTGGATAAAGTGCCTTGTTTTCATCTGCATATTCTCTTGCCGCTTATGGCATTTCAATTAAGCAATGAAGGCAGCTTCAGGGCATGAGGGGATATTTGCAATGCTGTCAACATGTTGGACCGCAGGTTAGTTCGATATTTTTTTTTCCACTATATTTTTTCTTGCAAATGTCCTGCCCGGTTTTACGGCTTAAATAGCTATATACCTGGCGTTGCAGCAATTGTAGGCACTAAAAAAAGGCGTATTGCATTGGATTTATTGCAATACGCCTTTGCTCAATTTAGTGTCTTAGCGATTTAGATGGCATATAGCCAGCATGGCCTAATCCCGGGCTGCTTACATAGCACCAGCTATCTCCTCGTCTGAACACAACTACTAGCGCGCCTTTTCTCAAGTGCTGGATGTTGTTGCCCTTGCTGGAAGGCGTGCCCCGCAAAACTTGGTCAGATGCAAGGGTCTCAAAACTAAAATTCGGAACGGATCCAGAAACCTGCAGATAGTCGCTGGAAACGAAACCTGATTTGTCTCCATTATACAACACAAGGTACCATCCACCTCTTTGCCCAATAACTGGTACATGGGCGCCATTTGGCAGGCTTCCAATCTTCGGTGCGCTTGTTGAGTTTCCGGTTCTTACATTCAGCGAAGATGACTGTGTCGCGACTGTGCCTACAGCGCTTGATATATAATTCAGATATTGGCTTGACACATATCCATAGCTGCCTTTCTCATACTCTACATATGACCAGCCGTTGCTCTTTGACAATTCGGTAACAAATCTCCCAGGATAAAGGTGGAATAGTACTTTGGAGTTTGTGTTAGGTTGCGAGCGAACCCTCAAGGTTGAAGTCACATCAAATGTAGCAGCTTTGCGGTGCAGCTTTTGGCTTGAAGGATACGGTTTCTTTTGATTTTGTTGAGGTTTTGTATTGCTGTGGCCTATGGTTTTGCACTCTAGCAAAAACAGCATTCGAAGCGGATAGAACCAATGCTAGAGCTATAAGCACTGTAATAATGCGTTTGGATACTTTACTCATTATCCTTTCCTCCAGTTGGTTTCTGTTATGTGGGCATTTTCTAATCAATGTTGCTTATTGGCAAAAAAATTGAAATGCATTCAATTTTATTTTGATTGTTTCAGAAAAAAAATATAAGATATAACTTTAATTAATCTCATCAACAAGAAATCATTTAAATAGTATATAATACTGGCAAACTGGTATTTAGTTCATATCCGGTTCTATATGCCCTGGCTATCGTTGTTATGCAATATGCGATTTTGAAATAAAGCGGTGATATTGTCTAATTCAGTCCATAAAGATTAGACAGCCAATAGTTTAATATAAATTAGAGCAATAATTATGTCAAAGGCCTAAATGCAGTTTGAAAGCAATGTAAGCACCAATGTCAACCACCTAGCTAAACGCCAATATTAATTGGTCAGCATTAGATTGCTTCAAACCTATTCAGCTTATCTTGATTCAATATAAAGCAATAGCTCGTAAGTACCAAGAAATGAAAAGGGCTAATAAATGGCGAATTTAGAAAAGCAAGAAAAGAAAAATTTGTGTTCTCTAATGCGATAAGAGTTATTGTCGTTTTCGGTTTTCTAAGCTTGTTTGGCGGCATAGTTTATGAAGGCGCCAGAGGCGCCAGCTGGCAACATCTGCAACTCCTTGGCGCGAATGCGGCAAACGTAGGTTTCGTTGCCGGTTTTGGCGAATTTCTCGCTTATTCGCTTCGCCTGTTCGCAGGCACAGCGCCCGACGGGAGCCAAAAGTACTGGCTTTTTTCTTTGCAGTCTATGGTATGCTGATTGTTGTCCCACCTTTCGATGATTTTTCATATCTGGTTCTCACAGTGGTTCTTTTCTTTGCATACAAGACAGTGGAAAAACACAATTTGATGGAAGTGAAAAAAGGGTCCACCGGGTCTGACAAGCTAGAGCCGGTCTTTTGGATTTATAATGCTTTTACTTTCTTTTCGTTGTTAGGCTTTGCGCATTTCGCGTTGATCGGTTATCATTTAAGAGCGCAATCAATGTTGCCTGACATACAAATCACTTTCCTTTACTCTGCCACAATGGCAATAGACGCAGTTGTTTCTTTGATTGTGGGCATTTTGTACGACAGGATCAAAAAAATACCGGAAATAAGCAAAGCAGCCTTCTGGCACTTTTGTCTGTCCCTTTTGCGATGGCTGCTATACTATTTTTGTACCTAAGCAATTCAGTCGGTCTTGTTATTGGGGCTTGTATGCTTCTGGGCTGTAATGGGGGCGCATGAGACGATAATGCGCTCAGTAATCGCGGACATAATACCTCTACAAAAAAGAGGCGCTGGGTATGGGATATGAAACACAGCTTACGGGATAGCCCTTTTGGTTGGAAGCTCCCTATGCGGCGCTCTAGATGACAATTCAAATGTCGGCATCATTCAAATGGTGATCCTTGCCATGAAAATTATTGCAGCAGCAGTTTTTTCGTTATGAGAAACAGTATAAAAAGATCGCAGAAGATACACTTACATAAGATCGTGCTTTTTCCACTGGAAGCAAGCTTGCCTGCTTCCAGTGGCGCACTCCCCAACAACTCCTTGCCCATTTTGTTGCTTGGAATGAATAAACACTCCAGCTTGTGCCAAGCTGCTTATCTAGAGGTGTGTTATGCAAAATATCAATTCGCGCTATATTCGGCAAACCGCGCTTCCCCAAGTCGGTGATGAGGGGCAGGCAAGGCTAGGCAATGCAAATGTCCTTGTTATTGGCGCAGGCGGGCTAGGCTCTCCAGTTTTGATGTACTTGGCGGCAGCCGGAGTGGGGACAATCCATATTGTTGATGGAGACACAGTCTCGATATCAAACCTGAACCGGCAGATACTCTATGGCGATAATGATATCGGCAAACTAAAAACTGTTTGCGCCAAAAATAGATTGCTTGAGATGAATAGCAAGTTGAATATCGAAGCCATACCCGAAATGCTATGCGCTGAAAATGCGAGAAGCATTGTGGAAATGTGCGATGTAGGCGTATTGTGCCTTGACTCTGTCGATTCCCGGAAGATAGCTAACAGGGCTTTTGTTGAGCTTGGAAAGCCGTATGTGGAAGCGTCGATACATGGTTTTGCCGGCGCTTTGATGACAGTTGTGCCATTTCAAACACCTTGTTATGAGTGTGTGTATGCAAATGCCAAAGAGCCTGAAGGAAAAATCCCTGTCCTTGGGGCGATGGCTGGCTGGGTCGGCGCTGCACAGGCGCTTGCGGTTATCAGGCATGTTCTAGAGATTGCTGATCCATTTGCAGGATCGATTGCAATGTTTGACGGGGAGCTTATGGAGGTTGACAAGATAGCCGCTGCTAGGAATCCAAAATGCCAAATTTGCGGCAATGGCATCTAGGAGGTTTTCAACCTATTTATGGTATTGACAACACAAGCCTTTGTGTAGCGTTTACAGGGAAGATATGGGTATGCCAGCTTTTTTTGCCAGGAATGTGATACCTTATATGTGTTAGCAAATAATGCTTAAAATAGAAAGACTAATTATAGATGGCATATACAATATTCTATACATCAATGATGCCATGTATAGCCAATAATAGCTCCCTATGGCATAGAGGCAGGCTTTCTTAGTAATTAAACATATTCGATATAGCTAGCAAAATATACGTATATTAGCATTGCATCCCTGATGATGATGCTTTTTTTTTATAATATGCTATAATAAAATTAAAGCATGAACAGGTACTCCGAGCCCTCTCGGGCGTTTCGGTCGGTTGGGCCAATGGGCTGCCAGGGCAACCTCGCAGCCTGCCGTGTTTGCAAAGGGGTCCGCAGTTTGAGTTCTATTAAACTGCGGGCTTTTTACTTGTTCAAAATATGAAGGAGGACGGATTGTGAGCAAACAGCTTTTGGTGAATCCAAAAATCTGCGCTTCATGCCGTACTTGTGAGTTGATGTGCTCTTTTGGGCATACTGGCACATTCAACCCCAGGTTGTCGGCAGTCAATGTAATTTACTATGAGGAAGCATTGGTATCAGTGCCAATTATGTGCATGCAATGTGAGGATGCATGCTGCGAAAAAGTATGCCCGGTCGGCGCATTGTCGCGGGACGAAAATGGCGCGGTAGTTATAAATGACGAGAAGTGCATTGTATGTAAAATGTGCATGAGCGCATGCCCATTAGGCAACATAAACTATTCGCCGATTTTGAAGAAAATGTTCAAATGCGACCTATGCAACGGGGATCCCAAATGTGCAAAATTTTGCTCCCCTGGAGCGATTCAATATGTGGATCCAGCTGAAAGCCTTGACCGGAAAAAGGCTATGGCAGAAAAACTTAAAGATGTTTTCGGAGAGGAGCTTTAGGTATGAATGCTTGGGTAGGTGTCATTCTTCGAGTAGATTTAGCTGCAAAGACTATTGAGAGAGAACCTCTGAATATGAAAGACGCCCATGATTTTGTCGGGGCGAGAGGGCTTGCGACGAAATACTTTTGTGATGAGGTAGACCCGAATGTGGAGCCTCTTTCACCACAAAACAAACTCATTTACATGACAGGCCCTTTGACCGGCACAGGGGCTGCTTCAGGCGGTAGGTTTGAGGTTGTTGCCAAAGCCCCGTTGACAGGCACTATCGGCGCTGCTAATGCAGGAGGCTATTTTGGGCCCGAATTGAAATATGCTGGCTATGACGGCATCATCTTTGAAAATGCCAGCGACAAGCCCGTCTATTTATATATCAATGATGATGTTGTTGAACTGCGTGATGCATGGGGATTATGGGGAAAGTCTGTATATGAGACCACAGATTTGCTAATCGCTGAATGTGGAGAGTCATTCAAGGTTTCATGTATTGGTCCGACTGGCGAGAACGGATGCCTTTTTAGCGGAGTGTTGAACGACAAGCACCGTGCTGCCGGCCGCGGCGGGATGGGAGCGGTTATGGGATCGAAAAAACTTAAAGCTGTAGCAGTCCGCGGAACTGGCTCTGTGAATGTTGCAAGGCCTGTAGAGTTTATGGACGCTCTTGTTGATGCCCGCCAAAAACTGAAAGAGCATCCCGTGGGCGGAACCGGTTTAGCAGTATTTGGCACACAAGTGCTAGTGAACATAATAAACGAAAGCGGGGCGCTTCCAACCCACAACTGGCGGGATGGCGGATATTTCCCTGAAGCTGATGCGACAGGCGGAGAAAGCCTTGCTGACAACTACTTGGTTAAGAACAAGGGATGTTTTGGATGTTCGATCGACTGCGCCCGTGTGACCAGAGTGCCTGATGGGCCATTCAAAAGCGAGGGTGAAGGCCCTGAGTATGAAGCTGGATGGTCATATGGAGCAAATTGCGGGGTATCTGACCTTGCGGCGATATGCAAAGCCAGTTTCCTTTGCAACGAATACGGAATGGATCCGATTACACTTGGCGCGACAATCGCTTGCGCAATGGAACTTTCAGAAATGGGAGCAATTCCGGAATCTGACGTTGGTTTCAAACTTCGATTCGGCGACCCCCACGCAATCGTCAATTTGACAGAAATGGTTGGCAAAAACGAAGGATTTGGAAAGACTCTTGCGCTAGGCTCATACCGAATGGCAGAGATGTATGGCCACCCGGAACTGTCAATGAGCGTGAAAAAACAAGAAATGCCTGCCTATGACGGCAGGGCTGTCCAAGGGATGGCGCTTGAATATGCTACTTCGAACCGTGGCGGGTGCCATGTCAGGGGGTATATGACATCCCCCGAAATCCTTGGTGTGCCAATCAAGGTAGACCCTCTAGTAACTGAAGGAAAAGCAAGTTTGCTGAAATTGTTCCAGGATTTGACAGCTTTGATAGACTCTTTAGGCGTATGCCTCTTCACAACATTCGGTCTTGGGCTTCCAGAGTTGGCTGCTCAATACAAACATGCAGTTGGCACTGACGAAACAGACGAGGAGATCTTGCTAAAAGGCGAGAGGATATGGAATATCGAGAAACACTTCAATATTGCTGCTGGAGTGGAGAAAGATACGCTTCCACCACGCCTGTTGCGGGAAGCTCTGCCTTCAGGGCCTGCTGCTGGAAAAGTCGCAGAGCTGCATGCAATGTTAGGAGAGTATTACGAGTTGCGTGGATGGGATGCTGATGGCGTGCCTACTGACTTGAAGAACAAAGAGCTCGGCTTGGCTAATGAAGCTTAAGTTTTTTGCTACATACCGAACAATTGCTAATTGCATGGAACGTGAAATTTCCGCACCAGGCGATGTATGGAGTTTGCTCCAAGCCCTTGCTGAGGAGTATGGCGCGCAAATGCGCGCTAAGCTCTTCACCCCTGATGGGGGCGACATCGGCATGGATGCGATTATTCTGGTAAATGGTATGAATGTCGCCCATTTGAAAGGAAAGTCGACTGAGCTATCAGAGGGAGACACAGTAGCGATTTTTCCAATGGTTGCAGGCGGGTAGGCATCGAAATATAAATGCAATGCAAGATGAGCCAAATGGTTTGCGAAAGCACGGCGAGGAGGTGGTTTTTTGGCTTTAGAAGCCATTTCTAAACAAGAGATTAAGAGTTTGATAGAGTCGTACGAAAATGACCGCAGACATGCGCTACGGATTATGCAAGATATGCAGCGCATCTACAACTATGTGCCCCGGGAAGGGCTTGAGGCGCTTGCAGAAAGGTTCTCTTGCCCTGTTTCGAGCTTGTATTCACTTGCGACTTTTTACAGGGCTTTAAGCTTGAAGCCAAAAGGAAAGAATGTTATCAAGGTATGCGATGGGACTGCCTGCCATATTCGCGGCTCAGCCAACCTTATTGGCAGCATTGGCCGGGAGCTGGATATTGCCCCCGGCGAAACCACAGAGGATGGGATGTTTTCGCTGGAGCTGGTTAACTGCCTTGGATCATGCGCTCTTGCCCCAGTTATGGTTGTTAATGAAAAATACTACAGCAAGGTGTCAATGGGCCAGCTGGCAGGAATATTCAATAAAATCAGGGAGGGGGAAGACCAATGAGAAGGACTGTTTTGGTCTGCTGCGGCACCGGATGTTTGGCTAGCGGAAGCATAGAGGTCGCAGAAGCCCTTCAAAAGGAACTGGCGCCGGATGTAATAATCCATGGCGTCGAAGATGCCTGCTTTGTCAAAAAGACCGGATGCAACGGTTTTTGCGAGAATGGGCCAATTGTGAGGATCATGCCTGACGACATATCCTACTATAAGGTTAGAGCCAAAGACGCAAGCGCAATTGCAAAGAGTTTGGAGACAAACGAGCCTGTTCTCCGGCTTTTATATAGGACAGGCGGCAAAGCTGTGCTAAGCCAGCGGGAAAACCCCTTTTATTCGCCACAAATCAAAATCGCGCTTAGGAATATCGGAGAGATCGACCCGGCTGACATCAACGATTATATTAGCCGGGGGGGGTATACGGCATTGAAGCAAGCCCTCGGCATGGAGCCGCAAGATATCATTGCGCAAGTTGAAGCATCCGGCCTTCGTGGCAGGGGAGGCGCAGGTTTCCCAACAGGGACAAAGTGGAGATATGCCGCAGGCTATGAGCCTACACCAAAATATGTCATCGCCAATGGAGATGAAGGCGATCCCGGAGCTTTTATGGACCGTTCTATACTTGAGGGGGATCCCCACTCGGTCATTGAGGGCATGGCAATTTGCGCTATTGCAATTGGATCATCGACAGGTTTTTTGTATATTCGTGACGAGTACAGCCTTGCATTGGCAAATATCGAAAAAGCAATCCAAGATGCTGAGGATGCAGGCTTTTTGGGGGAGAGCATCATTGGCAGCTCCAAAAGCCTCAAGCTAAGTATAGTGAGGGGCGGCGGCGCTTTCGTGTGCGGTGAGAGCACTGCTTTGATGGCTTCAATCGAGGGAAGGGTAGGAGAGCCAAGGGCAAAGTATATCCGCTCAGTCCAGCGGGGGATATGGGATTTGCCAACAGTTCTCAATAATGTGGAGACATTTGCAAACATCCCGGTGATAATCAGGGATGGCGCAGAAAACTTTGCCAAATTGGGCACAGAAAAATCCAAGGGGACAAAAGTGTTCGCCCTTGTAGGCAAAGTAAAACGGACTGGTTTAGTTGAGATTCCAATGGGTGTGACCTTGCGCCATTTGATATTTGATATTGGCGGAGGCGTCATTGATGATATGCCGTTCAAGGCTGTTCAAACTGGCGGCCCTTCAGGAGGCGTGATTCCGGAAAATATGTTAGATTTGCCAGTGGATTTTGACACCCTGACAGAGTATGGCGCCATGATGGGCAGCGGTGGCATGATAGTTATGGACAGCACTAATTGCATGGTCGAGGTTGCGCGCTATTATACAGCTTTCCTTGCAGACGAAAGCTGCGGAAGGTGCACTCCCTGCAGGGAAGGCCTTCGCCAAATGTTAATGATATTGACAGACATTTGTGAAGGGCGAGGCAGGGAAGGCGATATTGAGTTGTTAGAGGAAATTGGCTCTACTCTTGTTGATGCCTCCTTATGCGCGCTAGGCAAGTCGGCTCCAAACCCGGTCTTGACTACTATCCGCTATTTTAGGAGCGAATATGAAGCACATATCAGAGATAAAGTGTGTGAAGCAGGAGTATGCCCAGAGCTTGCCTCATTTGCTGTTGATCCTGTTAAATGCACAGGTTGCACCCTCTGCGAGTTGACATGCCCTGTCGGCGCAGTGTCAGGCAAACAAAAGGAGATCTATACTATCGACAGCAAAGTGTGCATCACTTGCGGAGCTTGCCGGCAGGCATGCCGGTTTGACGCAGTTGTGGCTATACCCAGAAGGAGGTGATAACTGTGGTTATTACTATCGATGGCATAGAATGCGAGTGCGAATATGGAGAGTTTTTGCGGGATATAGCAACACGATGTGAAATTGAGATCCCTGCATTGTGTAACCATGGCGGATTGCCTGGACAAGGTTGCTGCCGGGTATGCATCGTTGAGGTAGAGATAAAAGGCTGGAAAACTGTTGTAGCCTCCTGCATATATCCAGTTGAGCAGGAGTGCATCGTGTACACAAACAGCGATAAGATCAAAAGGCAGAGGGCAATGGTCCTCTCCCTAATGAGGGCACGAGCCCCGGCAAGTAAAGAAATCGAGTTGTTGTGCAGCAAATTTGGAGCTTCAAGAAATGAAAGGTTTATAGAGCAAGAAGGCGAAAAGTGCATTCTTTGCGGGTTATGCGCTAAAACATGCGAGAGCATAGGCTCCGGAGCTATTTCTACAATAAACAGGGGAATAAACAAGGATGTTTCAACCCCATACGATGAGCCTTCAGAGGCTTGCTTGGGTTGCGGGGCATGTTCAGAAATATGCCCGACCAGCGCAATTGAAATGGAGGAGCAAGGATCGCTTCGCAAAATATGGGGGAAGGCTTTTGACCTCGTTTCTTGCGAGGTTTGTGGCAAACCTTATGCTACTACGCAAGAACTGGATAGAAACGCTAAAGTGCTTGGCGAGCCAGCTTCCCGCCTTTGTGATGTTTGCCGCAGAAAGGCAATAGCAGACGTTTTAGCCAAGACTTTCGGCTCTTAGTATCCTAGTATGTTGTATCAAACTTGCAGGAGTTGACCAAGATGATCGGTATCATTCAAGTAAACTTGAGAGTGTCATAGCCATAGCAAGAACGAGAAGTGCCAGATGGAGTCCAATGACCAATCCTGAAAAAAGCCGACAAGATTGAATCGAACCTCGCATTGTACATTCAAGCACGAGGCGATTGCTCAAGATCGATAAAAGGCTAGTAGCCCTCGAAAAGACAGCACAGAGCAATGTTGAGCAGATCGATGACCTTGAGCAAGCTCCAGCCCAAAATCTTATCGACAACAAGAACTCCTTTATGAGTGTGCTGTGGCTTTCATCTCAGGCGTATTCTGCACCTGGCTGGCGGCAATGCTCGCTAGCAGTGGATTAAAAAAAGCCCCCTGCGCTCCTCCATCATGGAGCATGGGGCTTTTTGCCTTTTATTGGTCTGGGATCATGTGGCTTTGTATGATCTTCTAACGTTCTGTGGTCTGTGAAGCTAAACTGTATCAAAATCACCAAGAAGAGCTGTGTAGGATAAAGGTGTTTAGCTTTGTTCTTATCATTGGTTGTGAATTGCCAATTAACACCTTTTTGCTTTTTGTTTCTGTCAATTTCCCAAGCTGCCAATATTTCGTATAGCTCGTAAAAAGTGCTGATTCGGTGGTTTCCAAGACATTGACGTGAAGGCGAACGCAATTCAGATTCAGCAATACTGAGCCAGCTGCCATGCTTGGAGCATAGTTGGATTTCATTTTTTTGAGCAAGTTTTTATGCAATATCTAGCGGCATCACGCGAGCAGGCGTTCTCAGGCGTTTTTGGAGTTCACGACAATCTGGCGAACATTTCCGTTACTGCTTCGATCACCAAATCAAGGCTCGCCTCACCACGATAGTATAAACTGACAACTGTTTTGCCATTGCTTGCGAACACACTATATCCTGGCTCGTTATCACTGATGTAGAGATGGTCGTATTCTGCTTGCTCAGCAGGCTTTATGAGAGGCGGGATGCCCTGTTCCCCAGAGTAGCAAATGCGCTTTTCTTCCTTAAGCATATCCCGCAAGAGAATTTCTGACCACGAAAACCGAAGCTGGTAGATTGTGTAAGAAAGCTCTGGGCTATAAGTCGCTGTGCTATCCTCTGATGCTTCACCGCCTAGCCATTTCCTGCCTGGAATAATACCCCTCTCACTCACAGAAATGATTGACTGCGCAAAAGGCGACCATCTGCATTTATACATGTTGCCGTAGTCAACGCTGCGACTCGAATAGCCTTGATTGCTTTCGAATCGCTCTAGCAATGGACTTTTATCGATGTCAGCAAGACGGATTAGATGCTCGTCGATGTATGCAGTTGACAAGCTCATAGTCTTTACAGTAGCGAGCGAGTATATAAGACACCCAATTATGGCAAGTAAAGACACGAAATAAGCTATCCAAGCGCATTTTGCGAACAGAAGTGGTTTTTTCCAATCAACATTGTGGTCGATGGCTGTGCCTGCACGCAAAGCATGCAAATTTTTTTGCAATGTTATCGTTTTGGAGATTGATATAGCAATTAGAATTGGAGTTGATACAAAAAAGTGCCACAAAGAAATCCAACTACTGACGTAATTCAACAAATTGAGCATCATCTGGTCAAATACCCAAGAAAACCGCAAACCCAGAGCAATGCTCAGCAGAGGAGGAACAATGTTTCGTGAGGTATTTTTCCTGCTTATCTTTCTGATTTCATAAGCAAGCTCGTCTGGGTCGGTATGAAGCTCTGGAGCTTTGGCGTTTTTTGCTCCGCGAAATATGCCAATATCGGAAAACATATCAATGAATTCCCATCCGCTTTCTCTATAAACTTCCAATTGCTCTTGGGGGAAAACTTCATATTGAGAAGTATTGAAATCAACACGGTACTTATGCTCAACTACCTCTCCGCGATCAAACTCGGCTGATATCGAGCCTAGTGATTTTAGATGAAGCCCCTGCTTTGACATGTGGGATAGCCAGCTCTCAAACTCGCCAATCTGCCTAGGATCAATATATCTGATTTTAAGCACAGTTCTAGACATTTCAGTCACCTCCTAATATTGCGCCGTCGCGCACCATGTTCTGCAAGCGGCGGTATTCTTTTCGGAAGGCCTCCTTGCCGTTATCTGTGATGCTGTAGACCTTTCGCCGCCCATCGTCTTCTTCAACTGTGATCAATTTATCCTTTTCCATGCGCGCCAGAACTCCATAAAGCGTGCCCGGCCCCATGTTTAGCCTCCCGTGCGTGAGGTCTGTGATTTCTCGCATTAGCTTATAACCATGCGCCTGCTGCGTTAGTGCCAATAACACGTAATACATGGCCTCTGTCATCGGACCTCCAGAATATGGCATACAAAAACACCTCATTATTACGTTATACGATATATCGTATAACGTAATAATATCATGCTGATTTTTTTTGTCAATAGCAAAAAATCTAAAAGGAACTGCCGAGCTCGGGGCAAAAAAAAAACTCCTCCAACATAAGACGCACGTGATCACAATTATGTGTAAAAAATAGCTACAGAGCGGGTTCTATTAGCGACGGTAGCTTAACATATGTTTAGCGTGTTTATTGCCAGCACAGGCACGATCTACACAAATGACGTTTTGCTCCAGGAAGGCTCATTGCCCTCTGGTTACTAAAAAAGCCGAGGACAGCCAGGGCTCTTGCATGGTGCTATTCGCCGCTTATAGCAATCGCAAATGCATAATATTGGGTTGTCGTAACTGGAGCAAAACTTGAATATATCGATTTGGTTTTGCTCCTTTATAATGAAAAAAAACTATCCAAGTACATCAGTTGGATACAGCCTTCGGTGCTTATCTTGCATCTTCGATGTTAATGGCTAATTAACAGGCTTGCATTCAGCGTTTCTTGCAGTATTTAGGCTATTGTGTGGATATTAAGGTCGCAGTGATATAGTCAGGTTTCATCTGTTTCCTAAAACAATATAGTATAATGTATCAATACGTCTAAAATTATAGGAGAGAATTATGAAACCAATATCTATTGAAATAAGAAAGCTTATTATACAACAGCGCAATATAGGAAAGAAGCTAAAGGAGATTGCCCAAGTGTTTGCAGTCTCTGTGAGCGCAGTTTCGTCAATCTTCAGGGTATATGGGAGGACTGTCTCGATAGAGCCCAAAAAAAGACAGCAGCGCGGCCCGAGCCCATATTTCAACGAAGAGGGGCTTGGGAGGCTAAGGGGATGAATTGGAAAAAAACCCGACGCTCACACAAGCCGGCGCCCGAAAAAAACTCGGGCTCGCTTGCAGCATGTCGACAATGGGGAGGGCATACGGGACCTAAGCATGAACCGGAAGAAAATAACACCAATCCCAGCGGAGGCCTCTCTTGACAAAAATGCGGGAGGGCGCGTTGAATGGGCGAAATCCATGAAGGGCCTCCACCTGCCCAACGTATGGTTTTTGGACGAGGCGGCTTCAAAACCAATATGCGCACGCTCCACGGGTGGGCTTTTGGCGGCGGGAGGCGCATTTGCGAGGCGCTGGATTCAAGATGGGGGAAAGGGCATACGATTGTCGACGCGGCCAAGTTCGGGACATTCGAAACAGTCCTCGTGATGTTCGAGGGCGCGATGGACGGCGCTATTTTCCTTGAATATGTTGAAGAATTCCTTGCCCCGAGCCCTCTCGCCAGGCGACATAGCGGTCCTGGACAACCTGTCGTCCCACAAGGTTGCAGGGGTGGAGGATGCTGTGAAGGCAGCTGAAGCCACATTATTATACTTACCGCCATATTCCCCAGACTTCAATCCAATAGAGATGATGTGGAGCAAAATCAAGGCTTTTGTGAGAAAAGCGCTGCGACTGCTTCGGTAATTTTGCCAAAGCAAAACTACTATGCGGCTATCGAAGCCCACCAAGAAGGAAAACAAGTAAAAGTCGTGGGAACCATGTCTGGGCAAGGTAGCGGCAGAAAAATCGATTGCAACCACTTAGAAGCACTAGAGTATTTGGTTGCTTAATCATTAATGCTGTATAATAAGCCCAACAGGACCCTGCGCACCTCTAGCAATGAAGCCAGCAATGTGTCCCATGCGAGGACATTTTTTTACTGAAACCCAGTAACACAAAAGCCCCCCAAACAGGGGGCTTTTCTAAAAGTGTGTAGTAAAAAACTAGTAAATGCAGTATTTTAGCCTTGCCCTTCGAACACAACAGGCTCCAAAATCGGCTTTGTTATGCGGTTTTTAAAGTGCTGAAGAGAGGACTCGAACCTCCGACCTACTGATTACGAATCAGTTGCTCTACCAACTGAGCCACTTCAGCATTCTAATGCAGCTGGAAGCTGCATTTTCAGCTGAACAACTTTGCTAGCAATTATTAAAACTCTTTTGCAAACTGGTAATTTACTTTAACAAGCCTTCCATCCTTGGATTTGTGCTTTTTAATCAGAATATAGCAAGCTACCGCACTGACGGCAACAACTGAAACACCGATGCCAACATAAACTGCGGTTCTTATCCTATAGTCATATACATTATCTACATCATACATAACTGCCTCCGATATGAGGATTATACATTAATTGTATGACATTGCAAAGTTTTTTATTATCCCAGCTCAGCTTGATTGGTGATTGGCGATATTATCCAAAAATCGTTTTATCTGAGGAATGTGTGCAGTTACCATCCATGTGCTTTAGTGGGATAATTTATCTTAATCAGAAGTCTGGAATAAAATTTTGACATAATATACCATGTATCTACACAAAAACCGTCAGTTCTCTTTCGGGTGTTGATTGGCTTTGCCAAATAATTTATAATAAAACTCGAAAAATTGAAAAGGTCGGTCAAAAAAATGCTTTTTTTAAAGAACGATTACAGTGAAGGCGCCCACCCAAAAGTGCTTGAGGCGCTTCAAGAGACAAATTTCGTTAAAACAGTAGGATATGGCCTTGATGAATACTGCCAAAAGGCAGAAGAAGTGATCAAAGCAACATTTGGTTGCCCTGATGCTGATGTGCATTTTATAACAGGCGGGACGATAGCCAACACAGTGGTGATTGCATCTGTGCTTAAGCCTTACCAAGGGGTAATTTGTGTTGCATCCGGGCATATAAATGTGCATGAGAGCGGGGCTATAGAAGCAACCGGCCATAAAATCATCCCATTTCCTTCTGCCGACGGCAAACTTACAGCCGAAATGGTGGAGACTGCAATGAGAGAAAACACCTCTGAGCACATGGTTGAGCCTGCTCTGGTATATATCTCAAATGCCACAGAGCTTGGCACAGTGTATACCAAGGCTGAGATCGAATCCCTGTCGCATGTATGCCGTAAACACAACCTGTGTTTTTTTATTGACGGCGCAAGGTTGGCGCAAGCAGTCGCCAGCCCAGCGAGCGATTTGGAGCTCATAGATTTTCCGAGTTTGTGTGATATTTTTTATATTGGCGGCACAAAAAATGGCATCTTGTTTGGAGAAGCCATTGTTATAACCAATGACGCATACAAAAGCGGCTTTAGGAACATGGTCAAGAGGCAAGGGGGAATGCTGGCTAAAGGCAGGGTGCTGGGAGTGCAATTCCTTGCTTTGTTTGAAGATGGATTGTTTATGGCAAACGGCATGCATGCGGTCAAACAGATGTCAAAAATTGTTGAAATTTTGCAATCTAGGGGATTCGCTTTTTTAGCAGACAGCCCTGCAAACATGTCATTCCCAATATTCACAATTAGCCAAGTGGGCGAGCTAGAAAGCCAAATAGCCTTAGAGGCTGATGTAGTGTTGCCTGATGGCAAGCAAGCCGTCCGCTTTGTGACTTCTTGGGCGACAAGTGATGAGGATATTGCTGAATTCGAGCGCATTATTGATGGTTTGGAATCCATTTAAATGGATTCCTTGAGTATTGAATCACATCCCTTTAAACCAGTTTACGATGCTGACTCAAAGGTTTTGGTTTTAGGCTCTTTCCCATCGCAAGCATCAAGGAAAGACGGATTCTATTATGCCCATCCAACAAACCGGTTTTGGAAAGTGATCTGCAAAATAACTGGCGGGGAAGTGCCAACTACGATTGAAGAGAAGAAAAAACTGCTCTATTCAAACAACATAGCGTTATGGGATGTAGTTTTTTCGTGTTGTGTCAAGGCTTCCTCTGATTCAAGCATCACGGATATTGTGCCAGTGGATTTAGCCCCTGTTATTGACGGGTCCTCAATCAGCAAAGTGCTATGCAATGGGGCTCTATCATACAAATTGTATAGGAAATATTTTCAAAGCTCACATAAAATTGCGGCATTCAAGCTTCCGTCGACAAGCGCGGCAAATGCTAGGATGTCGCTGGAAGAGTTGGCGATAATATGGGAAAAGGCATTCGCACAAAACCAAAAATTGCATTCATTCTAATCACTGCTTGTTTGGCATTTGTGGCAGCAGGGTCTTCAAACACACAGAAAAAGGCTTCTAATAGCCAATACGGATCGTCGTTGTTTGGAGAGTATGCGAGCATAACCAAACTTGGGCGATATGGAACCCACTTGATTTTGGAAGGGGAGCTTGAGTGCGATGCGGACATCGAAAACATAAACCTTATGCTTGTGGGCCCTGCCTCGGTGGCAAGATACCCTTTGCTTAGCAGCAGCTCAGGCGGCAAAGTTTCATTTTGGCTATCAGACAAGATAAACAACGGGATTTTTCTTGACGCTATCGGTGTCAGCAATTACATGGCTTTTATTGAGCTTGAGTGCGAGGAGGGGCTGCGACATTACAACTTGGCGAATCATGCCGAATTGCAAGAAATTGACTATTGTTCTATATCTAATATGAACATTACAAAAAGGGTCCGGCTTGCAGGCGGAAATTTAAAACTAGAAGGCGAAGAGGATGCTTCATATTTTATTGTCAAAGCAAATATGCAAGCCCTGCCTGAGGAAGTATATGATATTGTGCTTGACCCTGGGCATGGCGGCCCTTTCTCAGGCGCCATTGGCAAACTTGGCACTGTCCAGTACAAGGAAAAGGATTTGAACCTCCAGGTTTCAATTCTTGTCGCCGAGAAGCTTAGGGAGGCTGGGATGAAAGTTGCGCTGGTCCGGGATGTCGATAGGGATGTGTTTCCTTATGGTTCTGGGGGGCGGACTGTGCTGTGCAATGAGCTCAAAGCTAAATACTCATTTTCCATTCATTTCAATTCAGCTGCTAGCAACCAATACCAAGGCACTGAGATTTTTATCGCCAACAACTCGGATCCTGGGTTGGCAATTGCTTTTGCCGATGCTATTGTTCAAGCAGTGGGTTACAAGTATTCAAACATGGTAGTCAACAAAATTGGCGAAGGTGTATACAACAGGAGATTCAACCAGGCTGATGTTGAAGAATCTGCACAAACAGCTGCTGGCAGGGGATATGAGCCTTATCCTGCTAGGGTGGGCGACAACTATTATTTTGCAGTCAGGGAGCCAGGAGGCCTCACCACAGGGGCTTGGGCTGACGGCCGTGACAGGGTCAACGGCTCGAATGATTTCAGGGGTTCCTCAAATACTGCCGAAGGGTTGTTGCTTGAGCTTGGTTACGTCAATAATGAGGAAAATTTGAAAGTGATCATTGGCAAAAAAGAAGAATACGCACAAGGCATAGTTGATGGCTTGCGCGTATATTTAGAAAACCAGCATGTAAATTCTAGATACTGACTTTTTGGCCAGGTTTGGTGTAGAAGGTTGTTTGCGGCATCTGGCTCTCATACTTTTTGAACGCTCTATAGGTGTTGTAGAGCCAATTCCCTTCGTCTTGCGCTTTGTTGGGAAGATGTGTCACAATTACCAGTTGGGGGTTCATGGACTTTATTATTTTTCGCCCTGCTACAAGCCCGATAAATGGGAATGGGGCAATTAAGATATCAACTTTCTTTCCATAAAGCCCTGCGGATTGAAAATTGAAAACAGTTGGTTGCGCGTCTCCGACATGTAAAATTGTTTTTCCGCGCAATTCGATCAAGTAAGCAAAATTCTCGACGCCTTGGTAGGTTTCGCCATCATGGGCAATAGAATAAACTTCAAATGGGACTGAGCGCAGATTCATATGTAGCGACTTGTATCTTGGCAAAGAAAGGGGCCTGATCTGGTTGATCAGGTTGTCGTTGTAAGCCCCCCCTGCCGAGCTGAGCTGGCTTAATACCGAGGTTGTGGCTACCATTTGGACAAGCTTGTTGTTTGCCAAGAACTCGCTTGTGAATGCAGGGTCGTAATGGTCAGCGTGGTGGTGTGTAAAAAAGATCAGGTCGATATTGTCATAAGGTTCCTTGTTCAACACAATCTTTTCTACTGTTTTGGGCGCAACAGAGAAGTACGGTTGGACATTCGTCGTATGTATACCGTCAATTAGTATTTTTGTTTCTTTGCTGCTTAACAAAACGCCTGAATTGGCGATGTAGACGATGTCAATCTTGCTTTGAGAAAACATATTTGCACCTTTTCTGTTTGGATAATGGAAGTGACACGGCGTTTGGATTGTTCACAGCTGTACTGACGCTAAATTAGCAAGATTCAGTTACAATTTGAATTATAGCATACAACGCTTGTACTAAAGCTATGTTAGAAGTGTTTCAACAATTATTGGAGTATATTTAAAATTTGCTGTGCACTTATGCTAGAATTATACCAACCACTTTTATAGTAATTGCGTGATTGATAAAAAGTCTAACATGTTTTTAATCGCCATCCAATTACTGATAAACGCTGTTTTTTATGTTATAATCCGAAAGGAAACTTATATTGGCAATATGGATATTGATGTAAAAGATTCAAAAGAAGCTGAAGACGCGCTTTGGGAGGAAACAGGATTTAGCCGCTCAAGGTGCAGGGCAGTGCTAAAAAATAACAACAATGATTTTGACAAAGCCCTTGAGGTTTTAAACGCCTTAAAGAATAACCGAATTGAAGTTTTATGGGATAAAATTCTTTCTTATTTTATAGGAGAGCGTGGAAGGCGATGTTGTGTTTATGATGGCGAAAAGGAGTTAATGGCTTTTCCCACATTTTTGCCAATGCTTTTTCTTATGTTTGTGAATGTGCCGTCTTGGCTTGTCGCTGTAGTGCTGTTGCTCATCTTTATGTTTGATATGGATCTTCGCACTGAGAAAGTTTCTTCAAACAACGAGAAAAATGATGGCACTGTTGTTATCAGCAATGAAAACAGCCAGTCGCCTGACATTGCAATAAACCAAGCAGTAGTTGACAGTGACGGATATGCGGAATTCGTAGTTGAATAAGCAAGTCAGCTTTGGCTGGCAATAAACTAAAAGAATCGAATAACAAAAGCAGTGGGTGGTTTGGCTTATTGAAAGCTAAATACAAGCCTGCAATTTTCTCGAAAAAGGAGGGGCGTGTTTCTTTCGCAGCTATAAAAAGGCGGGGGGAATTGCGCCATGATTTGATGAAAAAAGTCTTGATTGTAGAGGATGAGCAGAAAATTGGCAGATTCTTGCAATTGGAATTGAAGCATGAAGGGTATAGCTCAGAAATCTCTGCAGACGGGCGTGAAGGTTACCAAATGGCACAAAGCGGCTCGTACGACCTTATAGTGCTAGATTTAATGTTGCCAAATCTAAGCGGCATTGAAGTATGCAGAAGGCTTAGGGCGGAAGGCATTGCCACACCAATTATAATGCTGACAGCGAAAGATGATGTATCTGACAAGGTTATGGGTCTTGATGTTGGCGCTGATGATTATATGACAAAACCTTTTGCAATTGAAGAGCTTCTGGCACGCATGCGTGTCGCCCTGAAAAAACAAACAAAAGCCTCAGACGCTCCAATACTCCGAGGCGGCAAGCTTACATTAGACCGCAACAAGTATGAAGTATATTTTGATGATAGCCTGATTACATTGACGAAAAAAGAGTTTGAGCTCTTGGCTTTTTTGTTGACTAATAAAAACAATGTTTTGTCAAGAGAGCAAATTGTTGAAAACGTATGGGGATATGAATACGAGGCAGAAACAAATGTCACAGATGTTTATATCCGTTACTTAAGAAGCAAAATCGATGAAAGATTTGGAACTGCATATATTAAGACTATAAGGGGCATCGGATACCAATTTAAAGATGAGTAATTTGTCCCAGCAAAGGCTAAGTCGGAAAAACTCAATTAGAAAAAGAATTGCGCTGACATATACATCGATTTATATGGTTCTTTGTGTGTTTATGTTGGCTTCTTTCGTTTTGGGCTATGGGGTCTACCAGGGGGTAGTTTATTCGGCATATACTGAAGGCTTTGCGGGTGATTTAAAAAAGCAGTTGCGGTTGTCCGGCGACATAATCACTGACGAAAACATAGAAGAAATAAGGACATGGTGCCACAATAAGAGGGTTACCAGCACATTTAAGGAAATCACCATATGCAATGAGCAGTACAGGCGCCTTATCACAACAGATCCGGATATGCCAATAGAAGCTTTTTCACATCCCACCAATATCGTTTACCGCTTCTTTCCCCAAATTTCCCAAATTTCAAACGGATACTACTTGGACCATACGGTGGCCGAAACTGGGCTTAGGCGATATATCGTGATTTTGCGCTACGACATACAAGGCGTGTTAGAAGATTTGACCATGACAGTTCGACTGCTTGGCCTTTCAATGCTTTTCGGATTTCTAATCTTTAGTCTTGCGGGAAGCGCCCGCACTGTCGAGATGCTGTCGCCAATCGACAGGATTACTGATGTTGCAAAGAGAATCAATGGCGATAACTTGGCATTGCGCATTGACGAGGCAGAAGCCCAGTATGAGCTTGCCGAGTTGGTTAAGACGATCAACAGCATGATGGACCGGATCCAAGCCTCATACAACAAACAAATGCGTTTTGTGTCTGATGTCTCACATGAGCTAAGGACGCCCTTGTCTGTCGTTTCGGGTTATGGCAACATGTTGCAGCGATGGGGGAAGGAAGACGATGAAATTCTTGACGAGTCTATTGCAGCCATTATCAATGAAGCGGCAGGCATGACGGACCTTATCGAGAAGCTGCTTTTTTTGGTCAGGCATGACAACGAAACCCTCAATTTCGACTTGGTTCCAATGAATGTAAGCAATCTGCTCAAAGAGACGATTAAGGAAACGCAGATTGTAAATAAAGAATTCACAATTGACACAGAAATTGAAGAAGATGTCCTGATCCAAGCAGACCAGCTAAGGATAAAGCAATTGTTCCGGATACTCCTAGATAATGCGCTCAAGTACTCCCTTGACAAGAAAAATGTCCTCATTGGGATAAAAACCGCGCCAAATGGTTTTGCTGACATCTCTTTTAAAGACTATGGGCTTGGCATATCGCCAAAAGACCTGCCAAATATTTTTGACAGGTTTTACCGGGCAGACGAATCAAGGACCAAGGCGACTGGAGGCTATGGGCTTGGCCTTCCCATGTCAAAAATCATTGTGCAAGGCCATGGCGGAAAGATTACTGTTAGAAGCAAGGTTGACCATGGCACAGTATTTACAGTCCATTTGCCTCTTGCTGTCCAAAAGGAAGACAATTTTGATTTCGGATATGAAGAAGGCGATTCTGGATCTGAGCGCCTTGACCTCGACATCAGTCTAAACCAGCATTAGTTTTTATGTCTATTATTGTCAACCAGGCAATACAGCTGCCTTAACAGCGGGGCTGCTGCTAGTCTGGTTGGTTTTTTCTTTTGTGAATACTTGCCAAGCCTGAATATTTTCGGTAAGGAGGTCAAACATAAAGGTAAACATATAAGCCGCCAGTGAGTCAAACATAAAAGCAGAGTCGGTGCTAGTGGGTTAAAACCAATAAGTATACGCAAATAAACTCACATTAACTAATCGCACTAATACAATATAGTAGGGTATTTTGTCTTTGCCTTATGGTGCGGCAAAATAATAATGGGGAGAAATTATGATCATAAAGAGAGGAGATGTTTTTTACGCTGATTTGAGCCCAATTGTTGGAAGTGAGCAAGGAGGCATTAGACCAGTGTTAATTCTCCAAAACGACGTAGGTAATAAATATAGCCCGACCGTTATTGTTTCTGCCATTACATCGCAGACTAACAAGACAAAGATGCCGACACACATCCCAATTTATTCTGCTTCGGGTCTGTCAAAAGATTCGGTTGTCCTATTAGAGCAAATTCGGACGATTGATAAACAGAGGCTTAAAGAAAAAATAGGTCATATTGATGATGGAACAATGAGTTTGGTTAACGATGCTCTGACAATCAGTTTCGGCATGCAGCAACAGTTTAATTAAGGGCATAGCTTCGCCTTCTGAATGGTTGTCCACCTTTGCGGCTATATCGGAGCCAAGTTTCTTGGCTCCGATTTTGGCATTTCTGCCCTAGGCTTTAGCCTGTTGATGGCATGGGGCACTTTGCATCGAATCGATGCGAAGTGTCAAATGCCATCAACAAAAAACCACCCGCTATGCGGGTGGGAGTCAAAAAGTTATACAA
>Ga0082212_10003370_pt1 | contig 22676 bp, 23 predicted proteins | sample TergutNt197P3_FD_71548 | JGI IMG/M metagenome (GOLD analysis project Ga0082212, IMG submission 71548) | Neocapritermes taracua P3 segment gut microbial communities from Petit-Saut dam, French Guiana - Nt197 P3 | ecosystem: Host-associated > Arthropoda: Insects > Digestive system > Gut ...
AAGCAGCGCAAACGCAACTTTGTTCGTAATTTCAATCAACTCGCTGTGATGAGCGTTTTTTTTCTCCATCTTTTTTTGTTCACGCATCAGCATAAGCCCCACGATGGAAATTATCAGGCTTACCAGTATCGTTACAACAAAGTCTGTACGCCGTATTTGCTCGATCTCCGCAATTATTTCGTCAATGTCCTCATAATAATTGCCGGTGCTGATATACCATCCGTAAGGCTCATATTTCAGGGTGTAGCCCCTTTTTAAGTACGAACCTTCTTCATCTCCCATTTTTCCAAAATAAAATTCGGAATAACCGCCGCCCTCATTCCCTTTCATTATAAAATTTCGAATCAGGTATGTTCCTTCCTGATCCTGCAAGTCCCATCGCATAATACCTTCGTTTACGGGGTTGTAGTGGGCTACACAGAGCCCTTCGGCTGTGTCAGCAAAAAAATAACCATCGTCTTTTTTGTCAGGTGCGCTGTTGTACCGTGTATCACGCACCAATTTTTTGGCGATTTCTATGGAGGTTTCTTCCGAAACATATCCGTCCAAATATATTTGGCGGTTAATCTCCAGTGAACTGACAAGTGTTTCAACTGCGATTCTTATGTTATTATCAAACCCATCCTTGACATACATAATCTCATGAGTTAAAGCTTTGTTCAGGTTAAAAAGGGATAACCCTGAAAGTATTGCAACAAAGACTATTATCAGTCCCCCGATTGGAAGCAGTTTTTTCAGCTGCAAACCTTGTTTTTTGCTGAAATGGTTACTGTTTAACTGTCCCATGATCACACCTCTTTTTAGCATTTCTTATAACGCACAATGGGTTTCTTTAAGACCCCGAATGTAACATAGCCTCCCGCAAAATGGCATTCATACGGGTCTGATAGCCTCTTCCTTCACTCTGTAGCCATTCAATTACATCAGCATCAAGCCGGACATTCACCGTTTTTTTAATAGGCTTGTAATTCGCCATATTCCGCAGATTGGAGGGTTTGAATTTCCGTATCTGCTTCTCCGTCAAAATTGGGCTATCAGAAAAATCTGTATTTTTGAAAGCCTTAATTTCCTCTAATCTCTTTTTTGTAATTGGCATAGTATAACCTCAATTCATGTATGTATTACTTATTGTGTCTATACATAATTGTATAGTCGTTTTTCAAGCTTGCAAAGCCCTAAGCGACACAAGCAGGGTTACATCGCCGACCTCTTGACAAAAATCTGTATGGTAAATATAATTTTGAATATGGATGGCGATTTTACCTGGTCTATTGAAACAATAAATTCTGTAGCTCGCAGGGGTTTTTTTAAGTTTGCTATTTTTGATTTTGACGGTACTGTCAGTTTAATCCGTGAAGGCTGGCAGAAAATTATGATTCCATATTTTGCTGATGAAATGGCAGATTGTCCAGGCGCCTGTGATATACCAAGAGAAAAACTGCTTGAGACGGCACGAGACTTTATTTATGTTAATACCGGGAAACAAACAATATATCAGTGTATAGAACTGGCGGAAAGAGTTGCCGGCTTTGGCGGGCAGCCATTGGATCCTCTTGCTTATAAAACTGAGTATCACAGAAGGTTGGACATTCTCATTGCTGATCGTATTGCAGAACTTAAGTCGAATCCATCTGCAGCAATAAATCATATAGTTCCTGGCAGTTATGATATTCTTGACGCCCTGCAGAAAAAAGGAATAACAATGTTTCTTGCCAGCGGAACTGACGAGAAATATGTAATAGAAGAAGCTACTCTGCTTCAAATAGATCATTATTTTGCCGGAATATATGGCGCTCAGGATGATTACAAAACGTTTTCCAAAAAAATGGTAATTAATAGAATTATCACTGAAAATAATCTTCAAGGTTATGAACTTTTGGGATTCGGTGATGGATATGTAGAGATAGAAAATGTTAAAGGAGCAGGTGGTTTTGCCTGCGGAGTTGCAACTGATGAAGTATTAAGATATGGTATTGACGAGTGGAAACGAAACCGGCTTATTAATACCGGCGCCGATATTATTATTCCGGATTTTACAGGTACGCCGGAATTAATAAATTATTTGTTTGATAAAGCTGCATAGAATTAAGGAATTAATATGCCATTTGAACAATTTGATCGATCCAAATTAAAACGACTTCCGATTTCTGACAGGATTCACGATCTTGATTTATCAATTATGCTGAATCCGGAAACTCATACTCCTGGTTTTACACATCCGACTATAGATATTCTCTGCGATCGAATAATCAACGCTCGTAAACAGAATGCCTCGGTAATTATGATGATGGGAGCTCATGTTATCCGGGCAGGGACTGCTCCATATCTCTTAAAATTAATGGAACGTGGACTTGTTACGCATTTTGCTCTGAACGGGGCTGGAGCTATCCATGATTTTGAATTTGCGAAAATTGGCGCCACAACTGAAAGCGTAGCAAGATATATCAGTGAGGGACAGTTTGGGCTTTGGGTAGAAGACGAGTACTTTAACGATGCGGTAAATCAAGGTGCAGCAAACGGAATGGGATTCGGAGAAGCCATAGGGTGTTATATAGAAGAAAACAAATTCCCCTTTAGGCAAAATAGCCTTGTTGCCGGCGGTTATCGTATGAAGGTTCCCGTTACCGTTCATGTAGGGATTGGTTGTGACATTGTGCATGAACAGCCCAATTGCGACGGAGCGGCTCTGGGTAAAGCAAGTTATACCGATTTTCTTATTTATGCAAGAACAATACAAAATCTGGATAAAGGAGTATTTCTGAATTTTGGTTCTGCGGTAATTGGCCCGGAAGTATACTTAAAAAGTCTTTCCATGGCACGAAACGTGGCTCATCAGGAAGGTAAAAAAATAACAGACTTTTCCACTGCAGTTTTTGATCTTCTTCCACTGGAAAATCAAAAACTCCATGATACTCCTCCAAAAACAGATCCACGTTATTACTTTAGGCCTTGGAAAACAATTTTGGCGCGAACTGTAGCAGATGGAGGTGAGAGTTTCTATGTACAGGGCAACCATCGCGATACCGTACCTGCTCTGGCTTCAAAACTTCTGGCAGCCAGTTGAGCCATTTTCAAAACTCGGTTAGTTTTGAAAATGGCTTAGTTTATAACTTTTTTATACAAGGAGCATTACAATGAAGGAATATATTTCCAAATACATTACGGAGCTAAACGATGCAATGACCAAGATTGACCCTGTTCAATTTGAGAAAATTATAGAAATCTTAACCGAGGCTTATAAAAATGATAAACAAATATTCGTTGCCGGCAACGGCGGCCACGCCGGATCAGTTAATCATTTTGTAAGTGATTTTGGCAAGAATGCTGTTCCATTTAAGGGAGTTGGGCCTGGAAACCGCAGGTTTCGGGTTATTTCAATTTGTGATAATGTAGAAAAAGTAACAGTTTATGGCAATGATGTTGCATACGAAGAAATATTTCGCCAGCAGCTTATTAATCTTATGCGGGAAGGTGATGTATTAATAGCTGTCAGTGCTTCTGGAAATTCACCTAACCTTGTTCGTGCCTGCGAATATGCCAAAGAAAAACAATCCCGTATTATTATTTTAGGCGGCTTCTTAGGGGGATCCAACGGTGGAAAGATAAAAGATTTCTCCGATGCAGCAATACTCGTTCCGATTGATAGTTATGAACAAATAGAAGACATCCATTTGGTTATTCTTCATATGATTGTTTATTATTTTAAAAGTAATCCTGAAGTATTGGGTCTATAATTTTGAAACGCCAAAGACTGGAAGCAATACTTGAAAATTTTTCCAAGCTCCGAATTGCCGTAGTTGGAGATTTTTTTTTTGAAGAATGGTTAGAAATCGATCGCAGCCTTGATGAAATATCTCTGGAAACAAATCTTGTTGCTTATCAGGTAATTGCAAAGCGCTGCTATGCCGGAGCTGCTGGAACGGTGGTTTCAAATCTTGCTGCTTTGGAAATAGGCAAATTGTATGCTATCGGTTTCCTGGGAGATGACGGAGAAGGCTATGAATTATTACGCATACTTCAAAAACTGAAAGTAGACACAAACGCCCTTCTTACAAGCAGTGAGGTAATGACTCCCACCTATAAAAAGCCCGTTTTTCGGCTAAAGGACGGAATTGAAGAAACTAACCGCCTGGATCATAAAAATATTCAACCTACTCCCGAAAATATTGAACAAAGGATTATAGATTCTATTTGGGAAACAGCCCCACAGATAGATGCATTAATCGCGCTGGATCAGTTAACTTCTGAGGGATATGGTGTCCTTACTCCCAGAGTCCGTCAGGAACTTGCAAAGATTGGCAATAAGTACCCTGAGCTTATTCTCTATGCTGATTCCAGAGCTTTTATTAAATACTTCCGAAATATGATTATTAAATGCAACAACATTGAAGCATTAAAGTTCTTTGTATCATCTAACGATCCGGAATTTCAAGATAAAATATCCAACCTAGAAGAAGTAAAAAAATGTCTGACAAACCTTGCGAATCATACAGGCCGGCCGGTTTTTATTACCTGTGGTTCAAAAGGAGTAATTACTCAGGATGAAAAAGGGCAACCGATCCTGGTTCCCGGTGTTTCTCTGCCTTCAAACATTAAAGTAGATATTGTAGGAGCCGGAGACGCCTGCAGTTCGGGGATTGTACCTGCCCTTTGCAGCGGAGGTTCTCTGCAAGAGGCAGCTTTTATAGGTAATCTGGTTGCAGCAAATACAATTCAGATAATCGGTACAACCGGTACAACAACACGATCCCAAGTATTAGCTACATATAAGAAATATTTTGAAACAAGGAAGTAAGTCTTGAAAGAAATTCAATCGAAGGCACATGAAATAGCCGTAGCTGTTGATATGGGCGGCTCGAAATTTATGGTAGGTTTGGTAAACTCTTCAGGAGAAATTCTTTGTGTTGAACGATACCTCTGGACTGAACTCAGTTCTGAAGGAGTTGTACGGGACATTAAAAAAGCTGTTCGTACCTTGCTTGTGAACAATGCTCATCACAATCCAACAACCCTGGGAGCTACTATTCCGGGTTTAGCTGACCCTGATACAGGACTTTGGGTCGAATCCAGTTTTTCGGGTATCAGGAATTTGCCATTTTCATCAATTATGGAAGCTGAATTTGGCCTGCCGGTACGAATAGATAATGACAGCCGCGCCTGCGCAACCGCAGAAAAACTTTTTGGTTGTTGTAAAGGAGTAAATCATTTTATCTGGATGACTGTTTCCAATGGTATCGGAGGTTGTATATTTGCCAACGGAAGTCTTTACTTTGGCAGTTGTAAAAATACCGGCGAGATTGGCCATATAATTGTAGAAGAAGGCCCCTATGCCAGGCAATGCAAATGTGGCCTGGTGGGCTGTGCTGAAATGCATGCATCAGGATTAGGACTTGCTAAGAATTATCTTTCACTTGGGGGCAAATGGGAAATAGACAAAGAGTGTCCTACAGCCAAAACAATTGATGCATTGGCCCGTACCGGAGACAAAATCGCCAATAAAACCTATGAATTGGAAGGTGTTTATCTGGGGCGGATAATTGGCGCTGCAGTAAACTTGCTCAATCCGCAAAAGGTTGTAATTGGCGGCGGTGTTTCACAGGGATTTGATTTGTTTTGGCCTTCTTTGGCAAAAACCCTGGAAACGCATGTGTATAAAAATGCCAATCCCGACCTTGTTGTAGAACCTACTGCATTAGGTTACAATGCGGCGCTGCTTGGAGCAGCAGCACTTTGTTTTAATTCCTAAATAATCCAGAAACTGTGCTGAGGTAATCTTTTCGGCTTAAGAATCAAAAGGTAGCCGGTCAATGGATTCCCGGTTCATCGTCCAAAGCCGGCGCTCCCTGCCAGCAATATCCATTTTTAATTTTTAGCAGAACGTCTCGAAATATCCTCAAAGGCACTGACTATTGCCTGATAATTTTCAGCGCTCATGCCGATACTGCTGTATTCTTCAATGTGGCCTATATATCCGCCATTGGGAAAATTAAAGTTCCGGTAAAGCCTTTCGGCATATTCCCGAATTTCCGCAGGAGTTCCGCGTACTGCTACGGTTTGATGATCAACAGGACAGTTAAAACAAACCTTCCCGCCAAAATCACGAGCCAAATTTTCTATTCCCATTATATCGGGCTGATTCAAATTGAGTATATCAACTCCAATATCAACCATGTCCTGAATAATGTCATAAATATACCCGCAGCTGTGAAAATAAACATGCATCCCAAGCGAATGAATAAGGTCAAACTGATTTGCAAGCCGTGGCTTAATAAATTCACGCCACATTGAAGGAGACATAAGCAGGTTTTGCTGTGAACCATAATCGTCAGCATAGCCTATTGCGCTTATTGGATACGAGGCAAATTGGCGAATAATACCGTTCTCAAATTCAATGACCATATCCAGAAGCTTGCAAAGCTTTTCCGGTTCAAGATAAAAATCTTCGAGAAGCTTATCTGTACCCCGAAGAAAACAAGAAATGGTAAAGCTGCTTAACTGCATGTCTGCGACATAATAAAGATCACCGTATTTTTCAAAAAATGCCGGAAGATGTGAAAACCTTCCTTTTGCATAAGGGTCAGGCGGAATATAATTGTCGAATTTATCCCATGAATCAATGGGCGGCTCTACCGGAGAACCCATTGTATCATCTCTGCGATCCCATCTAAATCCCCATTCAGAATAATCTGTGTTTTTTTTGGGGAACGATTCCGCCTGCCCATAACTTATGCGCAAGACATCAGCATGATCCAAAAGCTCATTTATAAAAAAAAGAGGCAGTCTTGGAGGGTTACGAAATTCCACAGCGCGCTTTACAATTTCCCTGCTTGTCATTTGCATTGTTCCTTGTTACAGAACTATATCGATACGCTTGCCTTCCCGGCACGATTGCTTAATCGTATCTATAACTTTTTCTGCAGCATAGCCGTCAAAGAATGTCGCTCCTATGGGGTTTACCGCCTTGTTTTCTGCAACGCAGTCGAAAAAGTGTGCAAGAGCGGCAATATGTCCGTGTTCCCATCCGACATTATGGCCTTTTGGCCAGAATACATCACTATAAGGATGACCAAGGTCATTGTCTGTGACGCTTACATCGGTAAAACCAGTGACTTCTTTTATCGTCGTATCCTCCAGATACACCCGTAAATAGCTGGGTTTTTCCAGCGTAAAGGTAAGGCTTCCTCTTGTTCCGAAAATTTCGTAACGGAGGTTGTTCGGCATTCCGCCCGCCATCTGGGTACTCTCTATGGTTCCCGTTGCACCGCTGTCAAAATCAACATGGGCAAGCGAACTTTCTTCGCCGACAATTTTTACCGGCTTGCCGCTCCGGGAAGGGCGCTCGGGGCGATAAATTTTTGACACGCCTGAAAGGGAAACGATTTCGCCCGCTAGAAAACGGGCCATGTCAACAACATGGGTGCCTATAGCCTGACCTACGCCGTCTGCCTTGCCTGTATTGTTATACCAAAGATCTTCAGCCGCAAGCTTTTCTGAAACTCCGTAAGGTTGATCATACAAAAACCGGGTATGTAGGATTTTACCGATTGCTCCTTCGGAAATAAGTTTTTTTGCAAGAATATTCGCCGGAAAGAAACGGTAATTAAAACCTGTCATATGAATAATTCCAGCTGCTTCAGCAGCAGTGTACATTTCCTTTGCTTCGGCGCTGTTTATCGCCAGAGGTTTTTCACAGTAAATGTGTTTACCGTATTTAATTGCTTCCATAACCGGTTTGTAATGCAAAGGATCCGGCCCTGCATTGTCGAATATGTCTATTTCTGCATCGGCCAGCATTTCTGAATAATTACCGTAAACTTTCTTAAATGAATAACGGTCCATACCAAGCTTTGCAGATTCAAAAGAGCTTGCACAAATTCCGGTACATTCAAGTTCGTACTTTCGGGGATAAAACATAAACGGAATACTAAGAAAAGCATTTGAGTGAGCTTTTCCCATAAAACCCGTTCCCATCATTCCGATTTTGATTGTTTTCATGTTATACTCCTTAAAGGCGCATGGCTTCTTCTTTTGCGATCTTGCACCATGTTTTTGCATTATCCGGATTATTACCCAGAGTGTGGTTATCCTTCATTATTATTTCGAGCTGGCAGTCTTTTGCGATTTGCAGTGTTTCCCGTATTTCTTTTCTGATTCTTTCCCAATCACTTGCAGGTCTTGCTATATCCGCCGGCGTTGGCTTGTAAGAATAGATATAATTAGAACCCAGAGCATCACGCATTTTTTCCCGGTGAGCCCAGGCGGAAACCGAAACGCGCCGTAAATTACACGCCTTTTTAACAATTTCTATCCGCATATCCATCGGCTCACAGCAGCCGTAACAGCACAGACCGAACGGCTCCATTAACGGAAGCTGATATGTGAAAACAAATTCTTCGAACATTTCCGGAGAAATGCAGGTTGTTTCCTGGCTTTCACAGAACCCCCACATGTCGGACAGGCGTACCTTGCCGTCAAAACCCGGCGAAGGCAATTTGTCAGTAAAACCAAAGCCACCCGAACCGACATAAATGTTGCCGTCGTTCCTGCTTAAGAGGTTGTTCTTCTGCAAAAAGTCCAACTTGTGAAGATAACCATCGCGCAGAAACGCCATAATGCTGTGAAGTTCTTCCGGATAATCCAAAAAATCCATCATGAGTTGTTCAATACCGCGCATATAGACAAGATCATTTGTCGGGTTAATCGACCACCACCATTGTCCCCGGAGTTCAACATTCAAAAAATCACCGAAAACGTATTCTGCCAGCTGCTTTATTTTTTCCGTCGATTTGTAATCAACGGTAATTTCGGGAAAATGAAGTTTGTCGATCACGGCATAGGTTTCCAGGCCCGGTTTCCAGGTATATGAACCTAACTCTTTATCGCTGCGAATGTATTGAGTCGGAATACCCCAGCCAGAATCGGTGTAGACATAATATACATAGAAATTGTTGTCCGTAACTTTATCATCACCCATTTCCCATGCCCAATAAATATCTTTCCGCAAGCGGTTTTCCCAGATTGCTGCAAGTTCTCCCTTACAGCACATTACTGAATCAGGGATAAGCTCATTCCAGCCATTTTCGGGATCACAAAAGATGAGAGGACGTGTTCTTTCAAGACAGTTGTGTTTTTTCCAGAGATCTGCGCGCTCTTTTTGTTCCGGATCTGCAGCGGCTTCGGCAACCTGTTTTGCCAAATCTCTTAATATCAAACAGTCGCTGTCCGAAATTTCAACATCTGTCAGGTTCCACTTTCTTGTCGCTTCACCAAATGCTGATTGGTCCCTCATCTTTATTACTGGGCCTTATTTAAACTTATTGGCAATTTTACGTAATTCCTGGGCGCTTATCTGAACCGCCGCATCCTCAAGTCCCGTCCACTGGCTTGCGGGCTGGTCAATTTCAACACAGAGCATTCCTTCATAATTGTGCCGGTGCAGAATGTCTGCAAGTTTTGAATTGTCCAGAATTCCCCAGTTAACGGGAACGCCAGCGAAGAAACACCAATCGGATACTTTCCAGTTTGCATCGACAGCGAGGTCTTTAAGGTGAGTTGCAAACACATAAGGTCCCAGAATTTCCATGGCCTCTACCGGATCCAGCAGCATTCTGAAAAAATTTCCAGAATCGAAGGTTACACCGAAATTTGGTGAACCTATCTGATCTATCATGCTTTTTATTTCTATGGCTGTAAAATCAAGGTGATTTTCAACAGCAAGCTTAACACCGTGATCTTCCGCGACTTTTACCGCTTTTTTCAGCATTGGAAGTACTGCTTTTATCTGTTCCTGGTGATCTTCGAAGCGCCAAAGATGACATGATGCACAAATCCGCATTACCTTCGCCTTCATTTTTACCGCTTTGGGTATGTATCTGATAAGGTCATCTAACGCTTCCTGGTTTTGTCCCCGCTCAAGCCCATTAGGATGCCCCCAGGCAAGAACCCTGTCAAGACCCAGTCTGTCAAGTTCATTTCCCAAATCGGTAAAATAGGAATCGTCCGAAGGCAGAAAACAGCTTTCAAATGAAACACCGTCTACGTCAAATTGCTTTGCCCGGGCAAGGATTTCATCTACCGTCATATTTTTAGCAGGTTTTTCCTGCCAGTCATAGACCTCTCCGAAAAACCTGTGATAGCAGTAAGTATCTATACCTGTCTTCATTTTATTCTCCTTTGAAAACACCGCCTTCAGACGGTGAAACATTATAACTTATTGAATAAGCTCATTAAGATGAGAACAATATGCCCTCATTAAAAACCGGCCATACCACCTTATGAGCTGTATGGCCGGGTATTCAGATTAGTTCCAGTAACCCTTCTGCTTCAGGATGGGTTCGTAAATAGGCATTTGTCCTGTAACTTCCCAGTCAGGATATTTGTTGAGGTTGTCGGTGGTATAGAAGTCGACCGGGGCTTCAGTACGGAAAACTTCGGGAGTGCCGTTAAGGTATTCAAGTACCTTGATAACAGCCAGTATACCGTTTTCAGACGGAGACCATCCGACCGTTCCCATAAGGGTTCCGGCCTGGAGCATTTCCTTTCCAACCGCTGAACCATTCATTGAAACTATAGTAATTTCATCCTGTCTGCCAGCTTCTCTGATTGCAGTCGCGGCGCCAAAAGCCATTTCCTCATTCATAGCATAGACAAGATCAATCTTATCATGCATAACAAGATAGTTTCGCATTACATCTTCGCCTTTCTTCCTGTCCCAGTCAGCATATTGAACCTCCGAGAGCATTTTATATCCGGAATCTTTCAATACTTCCTGCAGGAATCCAGCCATCTGCTGCTGGGTTCCGGACTGTCCGGCTGCGCCGCCGATAATAACAAATACACCGGCTCCGATTCTATTCTTAACTACACTGCTGCCTAGCAAAATTCCGGCTCCCATCTGATCAGTTTCTACCTGGCCCATGGGTTTGCCGGGTCCGTCGGAAATTGAGCAGTCAATAAGGAAGAGTGGTATGTTCGCCTCGTTGGCAAGCTGCGCTGCTTTTTGGCCTGTGTCATCATTGGTGGTCATAATAATAATGGCATCTACACCGGCAGCAATAAGGTTTTCCACATTCTGGATTTCTTTGATTGCGCTGTATTCCGAGTTCCGTTCAGTATAGATGTTTCCGGAAGCTTCGACAGCCCATTTAATCCCGCTCTTGCCGAAGTTGTAATAAACATCCGGTCCGGGGATGACATTGCCTATCGTCTTTCCCCGTATTTTTGAATTCCCGGGAATTTCTTTATTGCCCTGGGAACAACCGCCTGTCACAAAACTTGCAAACAGGACCAAACACACAACTGCGCTTATTAAGCTCTTCTTCATGTTCTTCCTCCAATTTGGATTTATATTTTATTAAAGACGAGAAAAAATATCGTCTTTATAAAATCCCGCTTTCCAATTATACACCGTCGGTTGCTTTACTTGTCCTGAGTACAACCGCAATCAAGAGTATTATACCAATAATGATCCGATGGTAAAAAATTGAAACCATCATCAGATTAAGAGCATTGGAAATAACTCCCATCAGCATAACACCCAAAAAAGCGCCGATTATATTTCCCCTGCCGCCTGAAAGAGCAACGCCGCCTACAACACAGGCAGTTATCGATTCCAGTTCATAACCGGATGCCATGTTATAATTTGCAGCCGAAAGTTTTGAAAGTACCAGCATCCCTGTTACACCGCAGAGAATACCGTTTATCACATAAACAATAAACTTATACAGATTAACGTTTATACCGGCCAGGAACGCTGCTTCGGCGTTTCCTCCGATGGAATACACTCTGCGTCCGAATTTTGTGTATCGCATGACAAAAGCGGCAATTAAAGCAAAAACAAGGAATATCACTGTTTGTATTGGTGTCCGGCCAAAGCGGATATTGCCGAACCAGGTAAACGCTGACCCTATGCTGACTACATTGCCATTTGCGGCAACGAGCGCTGCTCCCTGGAAAATGCACATCGTCCCCAGTGTTAAAATGAAGGCTTCGGCCCTGGTTTTTGCGACTAAAATACCATTGATTACGCCGCACACAAGTCCAAGAAAAATACCGAAAGGAAGTGCTGTGAAATCGTTAAGGATATTGAGCTTGAGCATCGTCGCAGTCATACAAGCAACAAATGATACCAGGTAGGCCGTTGAAAGATCGATGTTTCCCGTAATAATTACCATGGCCATCCCAACAGACATAATACCAGTAAGCGAAACGGTCTGGAAAAGGTTGATCATGTTGCTTGTCGACAGAAATCGCGGTGCCACAAGCCTTACTAAAAACATAATGATTAAAATCATTATAAAAAGAACAAAGTTTTGATTTCTGAATAATTTCTTTATACGTTCATAATTAGCCAATTTTTTCTCCCCCTATTGCTTCAAAAAGCACACGGTTTTGGGTAATTTCATTTTTTTGAATTTCCGCTGCAATTCTGCCTTCCCGCATAACAAGAACCCTGTCGCACACCGACAAAAGCTCTTCCATATCCGATGTAATAAAAATGAGTGTTTTATTTTGCTTTGTCAGATTGATACAGATATTGTACAATTCCTTTTTCGCGGCAACATCAATTCCACGGGTCGGTTCATCAAAAATATAAACATCGGCGTTTGCGTTAAGCCATTTCGCTACAACCACTTTCTGCTGGTTGCCGCCGGAAAGATTTTTTACCACAGCTTTTCCTGTGGGCGCTTTTATCTTCAGTTCACCCATCATCCGTTTTCCAATTTCTTCCACAATTTTCGAAAATATAAAAAATCCTTTGAAGTTTCTGAGTGAAGGCAGCACAATGTTGTTTTCTATGGTTTGAATAAGAATAAGTCCGCTCCTGCGCCTGTCTTCAGTAATGAAGGCAAGACCCGCCTTTATTGCTTCTTCCGGCGTCTTCGGCGTTACTTCTTTCCCGTTCACAAACACATTTCCGGAAGTTTTTTTGTCGACACCGAATATCAGGCGAGCCAATTCGGTCCTGCCTGCACCGATCATTCCGTAAATACCCAGAATTTCCCCGTAGCTGGCGGAAAAGGATACATCCTTAACGACATTGCCGCGACTTAAGCCTTCGACGCGGAACGCTTCTTTTCCAATGGTAATTCCGGCTTTATCGTAAACTCCGCTCAGGTCACGGCCAACCATGTTGTCGATAAGCGTCGCCTTGTTTACTTCCTTGGCATAAAAAGTATTAATATGCCTCCCGTCACGCAATACAGTAATCCTGTCGGCAATTTCAAACACTTCATCAAGATGATGTGATATGTAAATGATACTCTTCCCTTCTTCCTTCAGCATTTTGATGATTCTAAACAGGTTGTCGATTTCAGCCTTGCCGAACGATGAGGTAGGCTCGTCCATAATAATTACCTTACAGTTGTGAAGAAGAGCTTTAGCGATTTGTACAGCCTGCTGTTCAGCAATCCCCAAATTCATGCATATTGATTTGGGATCTATTTTAATTTTAAGCCTTTTTATGGTATCTTCAGTATCTTGAACAATTGTTTTCCAGTCAATCAGCCCGTTTTTAATCGGTTCCTGACCGACATGCAGGTTTTCTGCAACTGTAAGATACGGAATTAGCGTATTCTCCTGGTATATAGTGTGGATACCAAGATCAAAAGCCACAAGTGGTGTAAGGCTGTTCAGAGTTTTATTTTCAAAAACAATTTCGCCACCGTCCGGTCGGTAAGCTCCGGATAATATTTTAATTAATGTTGACTTCCCAGCACCGTTTTCACCGCAGATTCCGTGAACCTCGCCTTCACGAAGTTCAAAATCGACATTATCCAGCGCACGTACGCCGGGAAATGTTTTAGTTATCCCGGTTAACGTCAGTATCGGGGCAGCAACGGCGTAGTCTGCTGAACCCATGTTTCATTCCTCCGGTATAAGATTGTGGTGAAAAAATAAAACCTATATCTACATAAAAGTTTATCCTTAATTATGTAATAATGTCAATAGACCGAATTGCCCATAATTATCTAGTCAAAAAGGGTGCGTGCTTTAAAACTGAATTTGAATTGGACAACATAGATGTATTATATTTAAAATAAGGAGTTAAAAATGAAAGCTGCTATTTTACTTGTAATTATTGTAATCATGGTTGGCTGTGCTAATACCCGGCCTGTTGATGAGTTTATGAACACCCGGACAAGCGGGAATTTTACTGACCAAGGGGCTATTGCATTTCTTGATGATGATTATCGCTTTACTATCATCCTTGTTAAGGATCTGGAATGGGCTCTGGAATCCACAAAGATTGCAGATTACGGACTGCCGCATATTTCACAATTTAGACGAGACGAAAAGGTAACGCCGTTCCTTACATTTGGTGCTTTTGGCAAAGAAAATGCCGATATTACCTACAGTGTAAGACTACAAAAGCCTGACGGAAAATTTGCCCCAAGGGTGTATCATAATTTAAAAACAGTGCGTTCGCCGCTGTTTGCGGTGGGGGCTTACCAAGCGCAGGAATTCGCCACTATAAGTTTCAATGAAAATGATGCTTTGGGAATATACCAATTTCATATCATCATTAAAGACAGAGGAAAGATAATTAATGCCTGTATTATGCAATTTCAACTGACAGAGTAATTACCCGCGGGAATCCATAGAGTAGTTATCCGCGGGAATCCATCTGGTTTAGGATCAGACCTGCAGACAGACACCGGCCTATTAAATATTGGTTCCCGCCGCATTGTACGCGCTTACGAATACTTCTTTTAAAGCCCTCAAAATACCGTATCCATTGCTGATAGGCCGGGATATTTTAATATTCTCCCTAATACGGTAATATAAGCTATGACAAAAAAACAGGCTAGCAGCAGCGCTATTTTCCATTTTGAACGTCCCCGGCTGAATGATTTATTTACGGAAGCCATAAAATATCCCCTCCTCGTGGTATGCGCCGGGGCGGGTTACGGCAAATCGAGTGCAATTCATGACTTTGCGGAGAGATATCAGGTGTTGACGGCATGGATGCAGCTTTCCGAACGAGATAACGTCGGTGCGCGTTTTTGGGAAACCTTTGTCCATACAGTGACGCAGATTGATTTTCCTCTGGCCAAAGCGGTCTCGAAATTGAGTTTTCCTGATACACGGGAAAAAATAAATCAATATCTGCATGTGCTGCGTGAGCATCTGGAGATGAAACAGCGGATTATCGTCATGGATGATTTTCATTTTATCGAAGAACCTTCTGTGCTTCGCTTTTTGGAAGAATGTGTTTTTAATAAATTGCTGCCGGGAACTTCGGTAATTTTGGCTTCGCGTTCCACCCCTCGTATCAATATCGCAGGTTTCGAATCCAGAGGCATGATGTTCAGTATAAGCGAAAATGATCTGTGCTTTACCGAAAGCGAACTTACCCAGTATTTCCGCCAGCTTGGTATTTCACCAGATCCGGCAAATCAGCACGAAATCATGCAGGATACCAAGGGATGGGCATTTGCGATTAACATAATTGCGCGGTCTTATCAAAAAGCGCCGGGCTACAGCGGCTATTTGCGCGATGCAATGAAGATTAACATCTTCCGGCTGATGGAAACGGAAATTTGGGACGGGATTTCCGAAGATTTACAAATTTTTTTAATACGTCTTTCCCTGATCGATCATCTATCGATTGATTTGATCTCCCTGTTGACCGGAAAGGACAAAAACCTGATAGCCGCTATGGAAAAGCAAAGCGCCTATGTACACCGTGACAATTACATCAACGCATACCTTATACACCCCTTATTTTTGGAATTCCTCTCTGCAAAACAAGAGCTTCTTTCAGAGGAGCAAAAAAACGAAACGTACAGGATAGCCGCTGCCTGGTGCAATAAAAACGGCTTTAAAGTTGATGCACTGTCATACTATGAAAAAACAGGGAACTATGAATCAATTGTTGCCGTTCTTCGTGAGCTGCCTGCCCAGATACCGCAGGATATTTCACAATACGCAGCAACCATTTTCAAGCGGGCACCGGAACAGGTGTTTGATACTGTAGAAGACCTTGCAGTAATGCATTTGCGTGTCCTTATGTTTCAGGGCCTTTGGCAGGAATCGGTAGAATTAGCCGAATACTACGAGGCAAAATATTTAAAACTACCGGAAGATGATCCCTTCAGAAAACGTACATTGGGCAGCCTCTACTATAGCTGGGGTTTTTTACGCGGCTTAATGTGTGTAACAAACGATAACTATGATTTTGATACATTCATTGAAAAATTTTGCAACGTTATTTCCGAGCCGGTTCATCCGGGAAAATTCGGTAACAATAACCCGGGGCCATGGCTTAATTGTGCTGGCTCCAGCCGGAAAGGCGCTCCGGAAGAATACATCGCTGCGTTAAGCCGCTCCATTGCCCACCTTTCGTATCGTTTTGGCGGCCTTAAAACCGGAACAGAGGATCTGGCCCGGGGAGAGCTCAAATTTTTTCAGGGCGATATACGCGCAGCGGAATCTTTTATTGTCCGTGCCCTGGATCGTTCAAGAGAGAGCAAACAATTTGATGTTATTCACCGATCGCTGTTCTATTTGCTGCGGATTGCTGTTTCGCAGGGGAATTATCCAAAGGCGGAACGTGCTATAAGGGATATGAAAACCCTGCTGGATTACAATGATTATTCCAACCGCTTTATCAATAACGATATTTTTCTTTCATGGTATTTTTATATTCTGGGATTGCCGGAAAAAATATCCGACTGGTTTAAAGAAAGTTTTGCACCCTATTGTCATACCGGTTTTATTGAAAATTTTGCCAATCAGATAAAAGCCCGCTTCTGTTATTTGACGCGGACTTATCCTCCTCTTTTATCATATATAGAGGGATTAAAAATGCGGGAATCGTTTCTGTTCGGGCGTGTAGAAATGCTGGCGATGGAAGCCTGTGTACGTTACAAAATGAAAGAAAAACAAAGAGCCTTTGTCGTTTTGCTGGAAGCGTACAACACAGCTTTACCCAACGGCCTTTCTATGCCATTTATCGAACTGGGCAAGGATATGCGAACTCTGACAGCTGCAGCCCTGAAAGAACCGAAAAATTCAAAAGGAGAGGGCGTCTCTTCAGGAGAAGAAATCCCTGATTCCTGGCTTGAAAACATCAACCGCAAAGCCGCCTCTTATGCCAAGCATCAGAGCCACCTTGCCGCGGAATATAAACGGATTAACGGCATAACAGACGATTCACCCATTTCCCCGCGGGAAGCGGATATCCTCCTCGACCTTTCCCACGGACTTTCACGCGTGGAAATCGCCGCCAGCCGCGGCCTTTCAATCAATACCGTTAAAATGGTGATCAATAACGTATACTCCAAACTGGGGGCAGAAAACCTGGCCAGCCTAATTCGTATAGCGGTAGAGCGGAAGCTGATATAACCTGTATGAAACCCACAGCCTGCGGACTTATGCAAAACGCGCCACCAGCAAAATCACCGCGAAGAACACTCCCATGGAAACGCATATTCCCCTGAAGCTTAATTCAACCCCGCGTATTCGCTTAATGAACGTACTGTTTTTTACAAAATAGGTGTAAATCAGATACCCCGCGATCACGCTGAGCGCAAAGAGGCCTGCCTTCTCCAGATACCCGGCCGCTTCCACACTTACGCTGACGTTAAAGAGGAACCTGATAAATTGTTCGCCAAAGATGCCGCCCGCAAGGCATAAGATGCCCAGCAAAAGAACCGCGGCTTGCTGGTACACGTCAACTTTCACCGCCGGAGCGCCGCCTTCGCAACGGCCGAAAAGCATGGAAGAATATTTGATGAACGAAACAACCGTCCCCAGGTTGATTAGAAGCACCGCTCCGCTTACCGCCCAATTCGCTCCCGCGACAATAAAATACTTTGAGATGCTTCCATTAAACAGCGGCGCGCCGGTAATTCCCAGAATCGCCATAATTGTCGCTATTCCAACCAGAGGAATACGCCGCAGCACTCCCCGGATTTTGTAGATATCCCTTGTACCATAGATTTCAATTATCATTCCGGCGCTTAAGAATAACGCCGATTTGAAGAGTGCGTGGTTGATAAGGTGATAAACGCTGCCTGTGTAGGCGTAAATTTCGGGGATGTTCAATCCAATCATGATCAAGCCGATTTGTGAAATGGTATGGTAGGCGAGTATCAATTTGATGTCTGATTGCGCCAGGGCCAGAATGAAGCCGGCTATGCCCGTAATAATTCCGGCTGTTAAAAAAAAGCCGGGAACAGAAACTTCGCTGAATACAGTCTGGAACCGTATAAAGAGATAAATGCCGCTTTTGATATGCAGGCCGGACAGTATCGCCGAAACCGAAGTGGGAGCGCCCGGAGTGCCGTGCGCTTTGGGAAGCCAGCTAAAAAGAGGCATGAGTGCGCATTTCAAACTTACCGAGATCATGATGAGCGCGTACGGCAGCACCAGTGAGTTCTTATCAAATGAACTGAGTATCTGCGCAGCGGTGTCTATGTCCAGGACACCGGTGAGCTTATAGACATAACCGGTACCGAACAAAAAAAACTGTATGGCAACGGTGTTTACCATCAGATAGACCATTCCGTCATACATGGAGCGGTTGTTACGCTTAAACATGATCAATACAGAGACCACCACCGTTGCGACCTCTGCCAGCACAAATATGTTAAAGAAATCGCAGGACAAAAAAATCCCGTTCAGCAAAGCTTCCCAGATAAACAGAAGAAACCACAAGAGCCGGCCGGTCTTTTCATTTATACTGTAAAGAGCCGCGACGAAAAATATAAACGAGGTAAGTATAAGGAAAACCGACGAGAGTGTGTCTACCTTCAACGTGATTCCGAGGATGCCGTAATTTCCTATTCTGGTAATAATATCCCCTTCCTTACACATAAAGAAGACATAAAAAGCACCGAAACACAGGACGCTTTGCGCAGCCAGAGCGATAACTTTCCCCGGTATCCTGAAGGGTACAATGTAAAAAAAGGCCGCGATCAGGACCGGAATAATTACAAACCAGGAAAGCATGATCTACTCCGCGTTTTTCTTAGCAACGGCATCCCAGTCTGTTGTTTTATTCTGCCGGTACAATGATATCAGCACAGTCAAATTGACGGCTGTAACGGTGATGCCTATGATAATGGCGGTTATAACCAGGGCCTGCGGCAAGGGGTCCGCGGCATTTTCCGGGCTCTGCCCTATGGGTGGCCGTGCGCCGTCTGTAAATCCTATACCTAAAAAAAACATAACCGCCGCTATTTCCATCAGTCCGATGGAGACGATGGACTTAATAATATTTTTACTGGTAATAAGTCCGTAAAAACTGATAAAAAGCATGGCGACAGAAAAATATTCAACTCTTAAATAATTCATCTGCTATCTCCATTCAAATGCGATAAAACGGTAAAAGATAATAAGAAATCCACAGGTGACTTTCATCCCGATAAACAGGTTCATCATAATCAGATAAACACTTTTTGGCAGCGGTAAATATGAATGTGCGTTTAGAAATACAAAGAAACCGGCCAGCATCACGATTCCCACGTAAATTACTTTTTCCAGCATGATAACGGAATTGATGCGGATATCATGAATGGCGTATATCACATATCTGCAAATAAAGAACGAAGCCAGCACCACCCCTCCCTGAAAACCTCCGCCGGGTGAATTGTGTCCGTTCATAATTAGATATACGCCAAACAGAAGCAGGACAGGGCAGATGATCCGTATCAAAAAGAAGGTTATGTCAGAACGATTAAGATCCCTGCGCTTTCCGCTAAGAACGAGGGTTTCTTGCAGAAGAGACAAATGAATAACCGCAACAATACTGATCAAAAGCATAAGCGCCTCAAACAGTGTATCGTACATCCGGTACCCAAGGTATATGGCGGTTACCGCGTTCTTCCCGCCAATGTCATGCGAAAACATGGATAAATATTGATCTTTCAGATGTGGATTCGCGTCATCGCCGGGGATAAACCACAAGAACAGGGCAAACAGAAAAACGGAGAAGATTACGGGGAGTATATGCTTTACTATATCTGCCGCTTTTTCTTTAATGGCAGCGCTCGGAAGGCTGTAATACTTTTCAAAGGAAATGATAAAAATAACTGTAGAGAGTGTGCTTACGACAGCTTCGGCCATCGCCACATCGGGCGCGGCAAATAACAAAAAGCACAGTGATGAAATAAGCGAGAAAACGGCAAGGTAAATAATTAGCCTGAAGATTTTATGTTCATGTATAATAAATAATGCGCTGGCAATCCAGAAAAAGAGCAGCGCCTGTATCATACATTGTCCCCGTCTTCTCCGGTGTCCTTATCTTCAGCTTTGTATCCGCTTAACCAGGCAGAACGGGCCGCCATGTGGGTGATAAGCGGGTTAATTATCATCATTAAAACTATTAACAGCAATAACTTCAGAGAGAAAAATCCCAAGCCATGTTTCATAGCTATCCCGATGATGAGGGTAAACGCTCCCACTGTATCAACATTGCCGCTTATGAGTATCCTCGCGTAGAAGTTTTTGAATCTGAATATGCCGATAATACCGAAAAGCATGAAAACGATTCCGGTGGCAATGATGATATTACCTGCGATCTGCAATCAGGTTTCTCCTCCCTTTGTTCTCCCCAGTAAAAAACGGGCGGTAAAAATGGTGCTGATAAATCCTAAAAGAACATACACAATAGCAAAGTCCAGCAAATAGGCTGTTTCATGAAATGAAGCAAAAATAATAATGATGATAATGATTTTCGATGAAACAAGATTCAATCCCAGAAGTCTGTCCCATACAGACGGTCCCCGTATAACTCTTATCATGTACAAAGACATAAATACCAGCATAATCCATAATATGAAGCTCATACTCACCTCTGTGCTTTTAACAGCATTTTTTCCAGTTTGTCTTTTACCGCAGCCGCGCTTTTTGATTCCCTGGAACCGGACACTTTTTCCTTAAGCAATAATACGGTAAGCGTATTGTTTTCCAGCTCCAGCGAAATCGTTCCCGGTGTAAGTGTAATGGAATTGGCAAGCAGCGTTCTTAAAAACTCACTGGAAAGCTGCGTTTTCTCCTCGACAATGTCCACATTCGCTCCGGTAATAATCAGTCTCATGGTGTTAAAGGCGGATAAATACACTTTCCCGGCCAGGTAGAATGGATAAAAAGCCAGCCGGAGGAGTCTGACGCTGGTAATTTTCGGAAACGGGAGGTATCGGTAAGAAAACAGGATGCTGCAGGCGCTCACAACGATACCGGCAGCTATTGAAGGAATACTAAAATTTTCGGTTAAGACAATCCATGTCACAGTTAATAGAATTACCTTATAGAACACATTTCTGCTCAACTCCATATTTTCAATTCCTTATAAACTTTTGAAATTTTTATATAATCACTGTCGTTGTGTAACAAATACAGATTATTTTCAATTGCAATTTCTGCGATTATTAAGTCAATAGTGCTTCTTATTGTTATTCCCTTTTTCCTGCAATTCATATACATTAAGGCAGCGTTCTCAAATGATTCTTTCCCGTACTTTAAATTATAAAATGGCAGGGTATTTAAATATTCTTTCAATAATTTATATTCTTTTTCATTTGCTGCTCCCTGTAATAGTTCTTGATATACATAATAACATATCCCAAAAGGTATATCATTGTTTAAAATATAATCCATTTTATTATAAGGGACACCGTCCAATTTTTTAAAATATCCAATAAGAACAGATGTATCTGCTAAAATCATTTCCGCATTTCCTTATAGTCATAATCTTCCCTGAATTTGATTTTTCCCCTTAATTCACTGATGTTTTTTCTTTTTCTGTTATCTACATATTCCTTTAATGCAGTTTCAATAAGTTCTCTTTTCGTAGAAATTGTCTGAGAGTATTTAAACGCTTCATTAACCAGTTCATCATTTAAAACCACATTTGTTCTCATTTTACTCCTCTTTATACACCTTCTAATACATATAATAATACACAAATAATAATCAATCAAGTGTTCTTTAAGAAAATACCCCTTTTTTCTCCCGGATTTTTAGGTGTATTTTGCGATAATTTTTTTTCTTACATAGGTAGTATTCGTGAATTCTCCATAGCTATTTTTAACAGTGATAGGAGAAAAATATGAAAATAAAGACAAAGTTAAGCATTTTGGTGATCGCCATAATGGCGCTTATGGTTGCGGGAATCTCGATGTTGCTGCTGCAGAAGGCGGGTGGCATAAGTGTTGACCTGAGCAAACGGGGCCTCAAATACCTGGCTGAACAGCATGCCGAATACTGGAAAGGCAGGGAAGACAGCTATATACGGGTGCTGCGTACCCTGGCGAATGTGATGAGGGAATATGAGGATATCGAGCCGGAAGCCCGCCGCCACCGCTTTGATGCCATGCTGAAGAGTGCTTTAGCATCGGAACCAAACATGATCGACCTGTATACCGTCTGGAATCCCAATGCCCTTGATGGCATGGACGCTCATTATATTGACCGGACAGGATCTGGTCCCGACGGGCAGTATGCCACAGCCTATACCCGGGAAAGCGGTGATATTTTAAGCTGTACTGCCGCCGATATTGAAGATTCAATGGCATACATTAACGGACCCAACTCAAAAAGAGATCGGGTGGAACATCCTTTTGCCAAAGATATAAGCGGAAAGAATACACAAGTGATCAGAATGATGGTCCCCATTATTAATCCCCGCACCAATGAAACGGTAGGAGGAGTGGGCTGTCTTTTAGTAA
>Ga0082212_10003371_pt1 | contig 22676 bp, 20 predicted proteins | sample TergutNt197P3_FD_71548 | JGI IMG/M metagenome (GOLD analysis project Ga0082212, IMG submission 71548) | Neocapritermes taracua P3 segment gut microbial communities from Petit-Saut dam, French Guiana - Nt197 P3 | ecosystem: Host-associated > Arthropoda: Insects > Digestive system > Gut ...
CTGCAGATATAGATACCCTTCTTCATCTAGAGTAAATGAACCGTTTCTAGTATAAACGCTTTCGCCCTGCGGCGTTCTGACTTCAAAGAATCCGGGTCCTATCAGCGCAACGTCAAAAGGCCTGCCTGTGGTATCAAACTGCCCCTGCTCATAGTCCGTAATCTTTTCATCCGCGACGCGCATCATCGCAACGTCCCCATTAAGCGAGGCCGGATGATTCTTGTCAACGCTGCCCGTCCTGTATGCGAGCGCCTCCATAAAAGTTGTAGTAGTGAGGACGTCCTTTTTAAAACCTGGAGTAGCGACGTTTGCAATGTTGTTGCTGACAATATTCAATTTCCTCTGCTGTGTCAGCATGTCTGACGTCAACGTGTAAAAACCTCTGAACATAGTTTTTATCTCCTTTTTAACTATTTGCCCATATATTTTTCGAGAGACTTCCTTAAGCTCCTAATTGCATTTGCCTGTATCTGTGAAACGCGCGGTTCGCTTACTTCAAGCACTTTTGCGATTTCTTTCATATTCAATTCTTTTCTATAATAAAGCGAAATTACCAGTTGTTCCTTTGGCTTGAGCTCCGATACGGCGTTTTTCAGCACTGCATAGAGTTCCGCGTTTTGCAGCCTTTGCGCCGGTTCGTCTATATAGCTCTCGTCCGCGATATCCCCGCCGCCCTGCGACTCGTCCAAAAGGGCGTCCAACGAAAGCAGGTTATAAAGGCTGGTGTCTCCTAAGGCTTTCCTGTATTTGTCAATTTCGAGCCCCATCTTTGCCGCTACTTCATGCTCCGTCGGCGAACGTCCCAACTCGATGTGGAGTTCGCCCGCCGCGCTGTCGATTTCCTTTGCCATCTTCCTTACGCTCCTCGGCGCCCAATCCTGCTTTCTGGCAAAGTCTATGATCGCCCCCCTTACGCGAAGCGACGCGTAACTTACAAATTTTACATTCCTCGACGGGTCAAACTTTTCGATAGCCCCCATGAGGGCTATAACGCCTTCGTTTACTATATCGTCCATGTCCGCGAAACTTATGTAGACGCCCCGCATCTGCATGGCGATCGTTTTGACTATGTAACTGTATCTGAGCGCCAGTTCCTGTTTCAGCCCGTGGCTGCGCGTTTCCAAAAATTCAGACAGCAGTTCTTCATTTGTCTTTACATCGTATCCGTTCATCTCTCACGCCTGAATGTTGCCGATCGCCTGGATCTGCACATCGCTTGCGATCTCGCTGAAAGAAAGGACCGCTATGCCGGGATAGAACTGCTCGATCAACCTGTAGAAGTATACGCGAATCACATGGCTGGTCAATATGACCGGAGGCTGCGGAAAGTTTACGAACTTCGCCAGCAGGTCTTTCAGCTGCTCTATCATCCTTTGAATCAAATCAGGGTTTAGGGCCAGGTACACACCCTGTTCGCTCCTGGTGAGCCCCGCCAAAATGGATTTCTCAACATCGGCGTCCAAGGTAATGACTTTGATTTGGCCGTTTTCATTGAATTTTCTGGTTATCGTGCGTTTGAGTGCCATCCTAACGTTTTCCGTGATGACGTCCATGTCTTTTGTGGTGTTTGCCGAATCCACCACTGTTTCAAGTATGGTTCCCATGTCCCGTATCGGCACCCCTTCTTTCAGAAGGCTGTACAGTATTTTCTGCAGGCTGCCGTAAGAGACGATGTTCGGTATCGCTTCTTCGACTAGCTCAGGCGACGCTTTCTTCACGTTTTCTACGAGCTGTATGACTTCCGCCCTAGTCAGGAGCTCGTGCAGGTTCCTTTTTATCGTCTCGGTCAGGTGGGTGAGCATCACCGAAAGCGGGTCTATCACGGTGTACCCGTAAATTTCCGCAAGCTCTTTCTTGTCCAGCGTGATCCACCTGCTGGGTATGCCGTAGGCTGGCTCCACAGTCTCGATGCCGTCCACTTCCCCGGCGGGGTCCGCCGGCTCCAAGGCAAGATAGTAGTCCACAAGCACTTCGCCCCTCGCAACGGGCTCGCCCTTCATCTTGATGAGGTACTGGTTCGCATTGAGCGACGCGCTGTCCCTGAGCCTTACGGAGGGCACCACGAAACCCATCTCCTGTGCGTACTGCCTCCTGAAAATGACTATCCTGTTGATCAGGTTGCCTCCGCTGTTTTCATCGACCAGAGGGATGAGGCTGTAGCCGAATTCCATTTCTATGGGTTCGATGCTTAAAAGCGAGTATATGTTGTTTATGTCTTTGAAGTAGGCGTTTTCGTCGAACTCTTCCGGGGTAAAGGCCTCTTCCTGCATTTTGGCTTCTGTTTTCTTCTTTTTTTCTGCCCTTTTCAGCCGATAGCCGAACAACAGCAGTATTATGCCTAAAAGTATCGGTTGGATCACAGGACCGCCCGGAATTGCTACCATCAGGAATATTATTCCGCCTGCGATCATCAGGACCGTTGGCTGCGCCATGAACTGGGTCGTGACGTCTATGTTCAGGCTGCCGTCCGACACCGCCCTGGTGACGACCATGCCTGTGGCGGTGGAAATCATCAGCGCAGGGAGCTGGGACACGAGGCCGTCGCCTATGGTCGCTATCGAATACACTTGCAGCACGTCTGCAAACGCCATGTCGCCCTGCACTATGCCTATTATGTTCCCCGCGATGAAATTGATCAGCACTATGATGATGCACATTATCGCGTCGCCCTTGACTATCTTCGTCGCGCCGTCCATGGAACCGTAGAAGTCCGCTTCCTTCTGTATCTTGTACCTGCGTTCCCTGGCTTCGCCTTCGTTGATCAAGCCGGAACTCAGGTCTGCGTCTATGGCCATCTGCTTGCCCGGCATGGCGTCCAAGGTAAACCTAGCTGCGACTTCTGCCACGCGCTCGGCGCCTTTGGTGATCACTATGTACTGAACCAGTACTATGATGAGGAATATGATGACACCCACCACTACATTGCCTTGCAGCACGAAAGTCCCGAAGGACTTGATGACCATCCCGGCTTCGCCCTTGTTCGTCAGTATGAGCCGGGTCGACGAGATGTTCAGTGATATCCGAAACAGCGTCGTAATCAGAAGGAGCGATGGAAATATAGAAAATTCCAACGCTTCCTTGATATACATCGTTATCAGCAAAACTATGAGCGACACCGTGATGCTGATGATAAACATCATGTCCAGGATGAACGGTTTCAACGGAAAAATAAGAAGCAAAACGACAATAACCACAAACACGGCTACTACGTTATCCGTTATCCTCTTCAAATTTTCACCCCATACTACTCTCTACATGTTCAGCGCGTTTAGAGCTTTCATTATCCTGTCCGGCTTGAATGGTTTGACGATAAAATCCCTCGCGCCTGTTTTTATTGCTTCGATCACCATTGATTCCTGCCCCATCGCGGAACACATTACCACTATTGCTTCAGGGTGTTTCCCCTTGATCGCTTTCAGTGCTTCAAGCCCGTCCATGTTCGGCATCGTAATGTCCATAAAAACGATGTCCGGGTTTATCTCATCGTATTTTTCAACTGCTTGGGCACCGTCTGCGGCTTCGTGCAGATCGTCGTAACCATTTTTTTGCAGCGCGTCTTTTATCATCATTCGCATAAAAGAAGCATCGTCAACAATCAAAATCTTTGCCATTTTTAATTAACACTCCTCTAAAAGTTTTATCTTCCTTCAATAGCGATTCTTAACCTTGAAAGCTGGTCGTTGACCTGCCTCAACGCAAATTCGTACTGGTACGTGTTCCTTGCGATTTCCAGTTCCTCCACATCCAGGTTCACGTTGTTCCCGTCGGCCCTGATGCTTTCCTCGTCGCTCTGCCGGATCCGCATCCGCGAACCGAGTATCGCCTCCCTGACATCGCTTTTCCTGACGGCGGCAAGGCCGCTGAACCGGCTTAATCTGCTTCTGAGCTCGTCTTCAAACAAGACGTACTTTGCTTTGAAGCCGGGCGTGTCTACATTGGCAATGTTGTTTAGGGCCGCTTTCTGTTTTGCCCACGATACGTCAAGCGTCTTCTGCGCAAGTAACATTGAGTTATCATTTAGCCAGTCCATCGAAGCCCCCTTTCGTTGTATTCATTTTAACCGCTGGTTATACACACAAGTATTATACTATGTTTAATCACAAAGGACAAGAACTTTTGTTATATTAATATAACATATTATATAGTATAGTTTTGGAATGTGCAATTATTGGATTATGGTTTTGCGGCAAATTCGACTTTCCAGTAACTGCTCTCGTAATCATTCCTGTCCTCAATGAACGTCATCTTGAAATACCCTGCGTCGTCTGCGCCGCCCCCTCCGCCGACAAGCAGGTTGAGCGATATCGTGGAATTGGGGACCACGTCGTTGAAATCGATGGTGAAGGTGTTTATAGGCGACGTGTCCGGCGACCCTGTTTGGGAATCAATGGCCCTGATCGAAAAAGTCCCTGTGGTGATTGTCAAGTAGCGCAGTGCGCCATCACTGTTTTTCTCCGTCAGCACCCCTGTAACAAGGGGGCTTGCAGAGCCTGTGGCAGTCAGCTTGTAGTAGAGCGGCTTTGTAAAGGAGACCGTTATGCTCCCGCTGTACTTTCTTGGGACTTCCGTGGAACCGGGCATAGGGTATTTGCTGAACGACGTGGAACCGGGCTCTATCTGCGGCGGCGACGCGTCGAGGGCTGTCAGCGGCGGGTCGATTTGAACCACGCTCGTCCATGCGTCCTCCGTGGGGTCGCTGAGCGGGTTCCTTGCCACCAGGAAGACGTCGTAATATACGCCTTCAAGCAGATTCTTGACCATTGTCGTGTTCAGGGGCGGGATTTCCCCGCCGGCAATGGTGAAGTTCCCCCAGTCCGTCATGCCGCCTGATGACTGCCCTGCCTGGCTTATCGTGCCGGCGTCAGGCATGCTTCCCGTCGCATTGGGCCAAGTGCCGCTCCTGTATGCCGCCCAGTACACTATGGCGTCAGGCGAGTCCTTTGCCAGCTGAGTAAGCATTGTGGCGCTCTTGTTCCCGGGGCTGCCCCCCCTCGGGTACCCTGACGCAAACACAGGTTTGATGACCGTGTCCATTTTCACCTCTTCGTACCTGATTGAGGATGCAGCGTTCGATCTGGCCAGATAGAACACGTAGTAAACCGAATCGCCGCCGCCGCTGGGCTTCGGAACCAGCCCCCGGATGAAATCGTTCGTCTGAGCATTGCCGCTGGGCACGTCGAACTTGCCCGACTTGTACCCCGCCGGCCTGTAGGTCCCGTTCATAAGCTGGTCTGCGGTGACAACGCTTGGATCGCTCACGCTGGCAACGGGCGCCGCAAGCCAATAGACAGTTCCGGGCTTGTCAAGGACTACGCTCATCTGTATCGTGCTGTCGCCCGCTACAAACGAGGGGTTCTTTTCAGGCGGATGGACGAACAACGGCGCGGTCATGTCCTGAAAATATATCACCCTGTCGAACTTTGCAGGGTCGCTCACCACGGATAGCCCCTCGGCGTCCTCCGTGCCCATGAACGCCGCGAAGTCCATTGACGGGTCGTTGCCGTGGTAGACAAGCGCGTTCATAGCGTCAGTCTCCCCTGAAAGGCCCCGAACAGAGAAAGTTATCCTCCCGTCCCAGCGCGACCGCTCGGTGTCGCCGTCCACGGCCGTGATCACTATTCCGTACCTTATTTTCTTCAATTCCTTGAAAATCTGCATCCTCCCGCTTTGCAGCAAGCTCTGCATGGCGTAGTAGTAGTTCCCCGCTTCCATGGTCAGCCCACTGTCAATCAGCGTCCCGTTAGCAATCTCCGGGTTGGTCAGGCTGTCGTCGACCCGGTAGAGGTTGAAGGTTATCTTCCTGCTGGTTTCAAAAACGTTGTCGTACAGCAGCGTCTCCGCAGCGTCGGTCATCTGCGGGTCCACGTCGAACAGCAGGTCGTACGCCCCATTCGTGGCTGCCACGTTGCGGAGGTTGACGAAAGGCGCTTTCATGCGGAAATCCTGGAGCCTTGTGGTTCCTGCGCCCGTGTTTGGCCTCATGGCAAGGTTTGACATGTCCATTATGTTGTTTAGCTCGAAATAGTATTTCCCGCCGCTTTCCATCTGAACCGCCGCCTCGGGGGAAGGGCTTTCAATCCCCGTGGTCAGGAAATTGACGACCGTGTAGCCCAAGTCCTCGCTGACAGTCACGTTCTCGAAATCGATCTGTATTTCTGTACGCGGGCCGTCAGGATGCCCCGACGGGTTTATCTTGTACAGCGAGAAATACCCTGCCAGCCTGTCTGCCGTCATCTTTATTAGGTCAAGGGCTGGCTCGTCTTTCTTTCCGGCTTTGACTGGCTTGTTGAACGCGATCATGATGACGCTGCCCACAGGCGGGTCGCCTCCAGGCAAAGTCACGGCTTCGTCAAAAGCCATTTTCGCTGTTGGCGGAAGCACGCTCAGCGTCGAAACCTCCATTTTCCCCACGACGCTCTTGTTCCCCGCAGCGTCCACCGCCACCATGTAAAGGTCGTAGGATTTTTCCGGGTCAAGGCCGGTGAGCGCAAGCTTGCCTTCCTTTTTTGCCGTGGTCTTCACGTTCCCGTTCTTGACTGCAGTGCTCCCTATTATAACAGCTTGCTTGGCCGGTTCGGTAGTCCAGTAGGATACTATGTCGCCCAGGCTGTTGGTTACTGTCCCTCCTTCCGGCACCCCTGGAGGGAACCTGCTGCCCCTGGCGAGCAGTGCCCAGTAAAGCGTCGCCGCTTCGTCCGTCATGTACTTGATTTCTATGCTTTTTTCCGATACCGTGCCCAGCATCGGATATGGCACCTCGTATTTCGGCGGGGTAATGTCCACTGTCCGAAGCGCCACTTTCGCAATGCCGGAAACATTGCCCCTTGCGTCTTCGAGCCCCAAGTAGACTTCGTAGGGGGTATCCTCCTCAAGCCCCCCTATGCTGAATGTCGTAACGGTGTTTCCGCTGGCGGAAAGCGTACCCGTGTCCAGCGCCCCGGCAATTTTCCCGGCAAAGAAATTCTCCGGCGCGGGGGGTGTGAACTTGTCAGGCAGGATTGCCCAACGCACGGTGCAGTCCTTTGTCGAGACCACGTCCACGTCCAGCGAATGCGCATTGGGGCTGATGGCCACGCCGTCCTCGGTAAATTCCCCTTCCTTGAACACTGCCCTCCCTTTCGGGAATCCTGAAAGGAACGCGGGTTTGACCTTGTCCAGCGTCTCGAAATCCACCGAACGCACCCTTGAGGCTTTGTCCTTTGAATCCACCAGCATCACGAAAAGCTCGTAGTCCCCACCGTTTTGAAGGCCCGATATTTTCGCTGACAGCTCCGACTCCGCGTCGATCACGGACATGGCCAGTGGCATGTTCCCCGATTGGATTATGAACTCGTCATTTTTGGGCGCCCTCATCGCTTCTTCCGTGGGGGTGTCGCCCCCCTGCTCCTTCACTGCCCAGAAGATGGTGCCCGGCTTGTTCCCTGTCGCCTGCCCGTTCACGGTGTTTGACGTAATGTCTTCTGCCTTGGGGTATCCGTTTGCTATCCTCGGCGTCGCGTTTTCAAGCTCTGCCTCAAGGTAGCCCATCACCTTGCCGTTGATCGTGGCTGTGTAGCCCGGCTTGATGTAGATTTCGTCGGGCATCTGCGCTATGACCGCCCCGTTTGCTCCAATGCTCGCATAGCCGATTTTGCCTGTCCCTGTGACTGTGGCGCTGCCGTCAATGTAAAGTTCGCCCAGTTCCGTTCCTTTTTCGAGGAACAGGCTGCCCCCTACCGCTTCCTCGTCCGAAACGAAGCTATCAATGTACCCCTTGTTCAGGCTGACCGCGTTGCCTGGGGCCATGAGCCTGACTTCGGTGAATTCTCCCGATAGGTCCAGCTTCGTCCCCACCGGGCCCTTCAGCTGTATGTCGTTGAACGCAGACGACTTGGCGTTGTTTTCCTCTAGGTATGCGTTGCTCTTCACGACTGTGTTTTTTATCTCGGTGTTTCCCTGGGCGATAATGCTGACTTTTTTGTTGTGGTTCAGATCTATGATGATGTTGTTTACGCTGCAGTCGGTCATGACGATGCTGCTGCCCGCCAGGTTGCTTTCGCCTGCGCCGCTTATGTAGATCGTCCCGAGGACGGTGACGTTGTCAAGGAACACAAACCCCGAAAGCACGCCTTCGGTTATGTAAAGATCCCCGGCTATTACAGTATTTGCCAGCCCTGCGCCTGATTTTGACAGGGTGACGTTGCCGTTCACATAGCCAAGGGTCGCTTGCGTCGGCTGGTTCACTATCTGCCCGGATACCTCTGACAGTATCTTGGCGACTTCCCCCCTGGTTATCGGGTTTCCCGGCTTAAAGGTGTTGTCGCCGTACCCGGATATCATCCCCTTTTCCGTGGCGGCGTTGATGTAGCCCTTGCTCCAAGCGGCAAAATTCCTGCTGTCCGCAAACACCAGCGAATCGATGGGATCCGGCTCTATCTTGAGAGCCCTGCAAATCATGGTGACCGCTTCTTCCCTGGTCAGGTTGCCGCTCGGGTTGGCGCCGCTGCCCGTCCCTTGGAAATACCCTTGGTACGACGCGAAAGAAATGTCGTCCGCGTACCACGCCTCCCTGTCCACGTCTGAAAACGCCGATCCTTTGTTTTCCGAAAACCCAAACGCCCTGTTTAGCATTGCCGTGAATTCAGCTCTTGTGATATTTCTGTCCGGGTTCAAATTCCCGTATTCGTCGCCCCTCATGATGTTGCTTCCCACCAGTTTGTTTAGATAGCTGTCCGCCCAGTGGGAGCCGTAGGCTTTCCCGCTTTGGTGTGCGCAAGGCGCGGCAAGCATAGATGCAAAAAGCGCCAGCACCAGCGCCAATGAAAGTTTTTTTCTCATTTTTCTCACCCTTTCCAAACTAATAGTTATAAAAACCTGCTTAAAAGCGACAATGCCGAACTGAAGATCTCATGGCGGAGGGCACCGTCCGACAAAACAAGCACTGTGAACGCGACACATGACAAGCATATCAGCGCTGCGGTGAAAAACGCCGCGCTGCGCAGGGTTCTGTTGTTTTGCCCCGTACATTTCCGGTAGAGGTTCACAGTTTTCTTGTAAATTTTTTCATCGAATTCAGAGGGCACGAATTCATGGTGATCCGGCCTGCTGGCCTTCTCATAGGCCTCAAAGAAATCCCGTGCGATGAACTGGGAGATGTATTCCATTACAAGGTCTGACATCTTTCCAAGCGTCTTTCCCTGTTCTGCGTTGAAAGTTGACATGCGGTGGCTGCTACCCTTCTTTTATCATTGCTGCGATTTTCTGCTTGACCTTGAAAACACGGCTTTCGGCGTCCTCTAGGCTGCATCCAAGGTGATGTGCTATTTCTTCTTCAGGAAAACCCGCAAAATAGCGCATGAAGACGATATCCCTGTCGGTGTTTGCGAGTTTTTCCACGTATTTCGCCAGTTCGGCCGTGAATTCGTTGCGTATCAGTATCTGGTCCACGTCAAACCTGTCTTTGAGAGAAGCCGGGAGTTCAGCTTGTTCTCCCGTTAGCCCCATTTTCTCCCAGGTTTCAAGGAATATTTCGTTTATCAGGCTTTGAAGGATGGCCGTCATGATGGATTTGGTGCGCTCTGATTTTTCGCTGTCGAATTTGTCGATGCTCCTGTATGCCGTCGTCATGGTTTTTTCAAGCAGCGCCAGCGCCCATATCCTGTCCCCGCCCACAGCGCCCAGTGCCATCCGGAAAAGCGGGTCTTTGTGCCAGACGTACAGGGCATCGCACTTCTCAACGAATTTGCTTTTTGCTTGGCACCCGGTATAGTTTACCATCCCCATTTGCCCCCTCTCATCTAACATAAATGTTATCATATTCGTGCATGGATTGCAACGAAAGAAATTTACTGTTACTTTAATTTTACAATTTAATATATACAACTTCTGATTATTATGCTAAAATATTACCGTAAGATTTAGCCGAACAGTGAAAACGATCGCTCAAAAAGCTTCGATTATGATTAAGGTGGTGGAACTTAATGGATAACGGTATGCAGAATATGCTCGAAATGTATCTGTATGAGACGAATACCATGGTAGAGCAATTGGACGGGATATTGTTGGAAGCGGAAAACGCGGGAACGTTCAGCGTGGAGAACATAAATGAAATCTTCCGCATCATGCATACAATAAAAGGCTCTTCGGCGATGATGCAGTTTACGCCCTTGAGCACCCTTGCTCACCAAGTTGAAAATTTGTTCTTTTTTATGCGTGAGAACGGCGGTCACAACGAAATCGGGCACGATCTTTTCAACGCCCTGTTCCGCGCCAGCGATTTCATAAAAGCCCAGATAGGCAACATCGAAAACAACGAGCCCCTTTCGGACGACATAGGCGACCTGACGAATGAAATCCAAGCAATGCTGGCTTCACTGCAAAACGCCATGGCAGGCGAAAGCGAAGAAAACAACCCGCAGGCTGCCAATACTGCCAATGCTGCGCCAGGCAGCAGCCGGTTCTGCATCAAGGTCTTCTTCGACGAAGGAGTCGGCATGGAAAACCTTAGGTCGTTCATGCTCGTCAACACGATAAAGGACGAGTGCCACATAGACGCTTTTGAACCTGCGGGCATAGAAACCGACCAGTCCACCGCAACCCAGATAATAGAGCAGGGCTTCATGCTGTATTTCGACACGAAGGAAGATTTGGACATTGCCATAGGCATTGTTGAGTCGTCGCTGAACGTCAGGGCTTACGAGTCGCTGGAACTGGAAAGCGTCGAGGCTCCTGAGCAGGGCCCTGCCGAAAGCCCTGCAACCGCTAAAACCGAAATTGCGGCGGTGGAGGCGTCGAGAGACAACGCCCCCGCCAAAGCCGAACCATTAAAGGGAGGGCCTGTGCAGGCGCAAGCGCAAGTGCCTGCACAGGCCGGGGCGCACCCCGGCAAGCAGAACCTCATCAGCGTGAACCTTACAAAACTGGACAAACTGATGGACATCGTCGGCGAAATAGTCATAACCGAATCAATGGTGACCTCGTCCCCGGACATACAGGGGTTCAAACTCGACAGCTTCACAAAGTCGGCGCGCCAGCTCCGCAAACTGACTGACGACCTTCAGGACACGGTAATGTCGATTCGGATGGTTCCGGTCTCCGGGGTGTTCCAAAAGATGAACCGAATCGTGCGCGACATGAGCCAAGCCTTAGACCGGCCAGCGAAGCTGGTGGTCGTGGGCGCAGACACCGAAGTCGACAAGACCATAGTGGACAGCATCGGCGACCCGATAATGCACATGGTGAGGAACGCTATGGATCACGGCATTGAGGAAAGCGCCGAGGAAAGGATTGAAGCGGGGAAGGATCCAACAGGGACAATCACCTTGTCTGCCCATCATACCGGAGGCGAGGTAATCATCTCGATTGAGGACGACGGGCGAGGGATTAACGCTCAAAAAGTGCTCGAAAAGGCGAAAAACCAAGGCCTTTTGGTGAAGTCGGAAAGCGAGTACTCTCAGAAAGAAATATTGCAGCTTTTGCTATTACCAGGGTTTTCAACTAACGAAAATGTTACAGAATTCTCTGGGCGGGGCGTTGGGATGGACGTAGTTAAAAAGAACATAGAAAAAGTCGGGGGCGTCGTGAGCATGACCTCCGAAATCGGCAAAGGAACAACGACAACCCTCAACATACCACTCACCTTGGCTATCGTGGACGGCATGGAAATTGTCGTGGGGGACTCTATCTTCACCATACCCCTCCACAACATAAGGTCGTCGTTCAAGGTGGCGAGCCAAGACATCATATACGATTCCGCCGGCGGCGAAATGATTTGCAGGATGGAATCCTTCTACCCCGTAGTGCGCCTCCACGAATTTTATGGCCTAGAGACCGATGTGACTTCCGTAGAAGACGGGATCGTGATCTGGATCGAGGCGGGCGACAAGTCATATTGCTTGTTCGTTGACAGGTTGCTCGGCGAGCAGCAGGTGGTCGTGAAGCCCCTGCCAAATTACCTGTACGCGTTCAATATTAAAAAACTGGGCATAGCCGGATGCACGATCCTGGGCGACGGGAACATCAGCATCATTTTGGACATCCCCAGTCTGTACGAAGCTGCCGTAAGCAGGATATAGCCGGCAGGGAAGGAGGTAACTGAAATGATGGCTCAAACAATCCAGTCAAACCAAGCGGATCAAAACGACATGTTTTACGAAGATGACAACACTGCTGTAGAAGTCGTCTCTGATTCAAGAAAATACCTCACCTTTGTGTCGAACGGGCTCGGGTTTGCGATACCGTCCGACTACGTTATCGAAATCATCAACGAGCATTTCATTACTCATCTTCCGAGGGTTCCTGACTACATTCGGGGGATCATCAACCTCCGCGGCCAGATCATCCCTATAATGGACGCTAGGCTCAGGATGGGGCATCCCGCCTCGGATCACAAAAAAGAGACCTGCATCATCGTGATCTCAGTTAACGACAATTCAATAGGGCTTTTTGTCGACAAGGTGCTGCACATGATAGACATCCCTGACGACGCCATTTCCGAGCCTCCCGTAAACAACAACCAAGAGTTCGTAAACGGGATCACCCATATCAACAACGTCGTCTACCTGCTCCTTGATTGCGAGCTGCTGCTGAAATAATTCCACGGGGGAACTGCCATGTTGGAAATAAAACAGGATGATTTCGTAAGGTTGACTGCTTTTATTTTAAATGATTACGGCATCAATCTGACTCACAAGAAAAACCTCATCGAGGGAAGGCTTGGAAAGACCATAACGGACATGGGTTTTTCAAACTTCACTCAGTACGTCGACCACATTCTGAAGACAAAATCAAAGAACGACCTTGATGTTTTGATAAACAGGGTTACTACAAACCATACTTTTTTCATGCGTGAAAATTCTCATTTTGAATTTTTCAGCGACGTAATCCTTCCCGAAGTTGAAAAGAGTTCAAGGAACCGCAGCCCTGGCATCTGGAGCGCCGCGTGCTCTTCCGGCGAAGAGCCCTACACCATGTCGATCATACTTTGCGAGTTCTTTGGCAAAAAGCCCCAAAAATGGGACATCCGCATGCTTGCAACGGACATTTCGCAGCGGGTGCTAAAGACAGCCAAGGCTGGCACTTACAGCGAGGAATCCCTGAAAGAGCTGCCGGAGGCGTGGAAAAAGAAGTATTTTACCAAGTCTGGCAGCGAGTACACGGTGACAAAGCAGCTCCGTGACAACATCGTTTTTAAAGAATTCAACCTAATGGACCCCATTAAATTCAAAACGACGTTCGACGTCATTTTTTGCCGCAACGTTATGATTTATTTCGACCAGCAGACAAAGGACGCGCTGGTGCAGCGATTTTACAACGTCCTCAACCCGGGCGGCTATTTGCTGATTGGGCACTCTGAAACCCTGAACAAGGCGACTTCGCCTTTCAAGTACCTGATGCCCGCCACTTTCCGAAAGGTTTGAAAAAGGGGGGATTATTATGAAGACCCGTGTGCTCATCGTTGATGATTCCATTTTTTTCAGGAGGTTCCTGACAGATAAGCTTTCAGCGTTCCCCTCTATTGAAATAGTCGGGTATGCGACCAACGCCCTTGAAGCGAAATATGCCATACCCCGGATAAAGCCTGACGTGGTCACGCTGGACGTAGAGATGCCGGGCATGTCCGGGATCGAGCTCCTCCGGCTCATCATGTCTGATTTCCCGGTTCCGGTCGTACTGGTGAGCGCTGTCAACATGAACGTGTTTGACGCCCTCTCGGCAGGCGCCGTGGACTTCGTGAAAAAACCCGACGCAGACGTTCCGGGTGCGCCTCAAAGGTTCATCCAAGAACTTGCCGACAAAATAGCCATCGCAAAAAACGCACATCTGCGCAGCCCCGGCAGGCTGGCCGCGCAAACTGTACAAGCACAGGTGCCGCAGTCTGCCATAATCGGTATGCGGTCAAAGTCGGTCCTCATAGCTATCGGCGCCTCCACAGGAGGCACCGAGGCGACGCTGGTGGTGCTAAAGGGCCTCCCCAAAAACACTCCCGGCATTGTGGTTGTCCAACACATGCCCCCCGGGTTCACCAAGATGTACGCTGACCGCTTGAACGGCATATGCCCCATGGAAGTGCGCGAAGCGAAGGACGGGGACCGTGTGCAGCAGGGGCTCTGCCTCATCGCGCCAGGCGACCTGCAGATGCAGGTAGTGCATTCCGGGACGTACTATGCCGTAAAGTGCTTCAAAGGTGAAAAAGTCAGCGGCCACTGCCCCTCCGTAGACGTGATGTTCCATTCCGTTGCGGAAACAGCCGGCAGGAATTCAGTGGGCATAATAATGACAGGGATGGGTAAGGACGGTGCTGAAGGGCTCCTTCACATGAGGAAGAACGGCGCATTCACCATTGGGCAGGACGAGGAATCCTGCGTGGTGTACGGCATGCCTATGGTCGCTTTCAACATTGGCGCGGTAGCGAAGCAAGCGCCATGCGAAGGCATATCGCAGGTTTTGAAAGCACACTTAAACAGGCTCTGACAGAAGGAGGCAGCAAGTGAACGATACAGTCTTTGCTCTTGACATTGGGACGCGCTCCGTTGTAGGCATACTCGGCACAGTCACCGACGATTCTTTTTCAGTGTTCGACTACGAACAGCGCTTCCACAAGAAGCGCGCCATGCGCGACGGACAGATAGAGGACATCGCCCTTGTCGCAAAAACAGCGTCAGAAATCAAAGAGGCCCTTGGCGAAAGGAACGGCATGAACCTCACCAAGGTTTCGATAGCCGCCGCCGGGCGCTCCCTGAAAACCCTCCGCACGACTTTTGAACAAGGTATGAACGAGGACAAGAAAATCACTTCCGAACTGATAAGGTCCCTTGAATTCAGCGCAATAAGCGCAGCGCTTGACGAATTCTCCCCGGACGACGAACTTCTGGACACCTACTCCTGCGTCGGTTACGACGTGGTGAGCTATAAGCTCGACGGATACCCCCTCGCCACTCCCCTCGGCCACAGGGGCCGCCACATCGTCATTGAAATAATCGCGGCTTTTCTGCCTTTCAGCGTCATACGGAGCCTCTATTCGGTCACCGCCCTGTGCGGGCTTACTGTCGAAAGCCTTACGCTGGAACCTATTGCAGCAATAAACGCTGTAGTCCCGCAGGACGTCCGCCTCCTCAACATTGCCATAACAGACATTGGCGCAGGGACTTCCGACATAGGCATCTCCAAAAACGGCAGCATCGTCGCCTACGACATGGTGACCTTCGCCGGTGACGAAGTCACGGAGTGCCTGATGAAAAGCTACTTGGTCGATTTCGACACAGGCGAATCGATCAAGTTCAAGCTGTCCAAAGAAAACAGCTTAATCACTTTTACGGACATAATGGGGCTGAGCCGCTCCTGCTCCAAAGAAGACGTCCTAGCCGTGATAGACCCTGTGCTGGACAGCCTTTGCAGCGCGGTGGCAGAAAACATAGTAAAAATCAACGGCGGCCCGCCCACTGCGCTCTTCTTGGTTGGAGGAGGCAGCCAAATCCCAGGCCTGCCCCTGAAAATGGCCGGCAAGCTGGGCATCCCTGAAGACCATGTGACTCTTGGGGGCAGGCGCCCGTACCGGAACATCGCACTCCACACCGACAAGCTGCTGACACCGGAATACGTGACGCCCCTCGGCATAGGCGCAACCTCAAGGCTCACCCATGTACATGACCTTTTCTCGCTCACGGTCAACGGGGAAAAGCTCATGCTCCCCGCCAGCGAAAACGTAAAAGTACTCGACGCCCTGCTCCTGGCCGGGATAAAGGCGTCGAATCTGATGGGCCGGACGCCTGCCACCGTCACGTATTACCTGAACAACGAGAAAAAGACCGCACGGGGAATCCCTCCTGTGCCGGGTGAAATATTTGTCAATAAAGAACGTGCTGCCCTTGACACGCCGGTAAGGCAGGGGGATGAAATAATAGTCCTGTTCGCGCAGGACGGCAAGCCTCCGCAGCTTTCGGTTTCCGGCATTTGCGCAGCATTCGACGGGGCGGTCCTGAGCGTCACGGTAAACGACAAAAAAGTCAGAAAAGACTATCAAGTACGGGCCGGGGACAGGGTCATGGTGTCCTTTGACAGCGAGCGCCCCGCCTCTGACGCGGCAAGCGGCATTTTTGAGGAGCCGCCGGATATAGCACCCGTGACGCCGGCCGAAGAACCGGCAGCAGAGCCCGTGACGCCGGCCGAAGTGCCGGATACGGCACCCGAGCCGCCGGCTGAAGAGCCGGATGCAGAGCCTGATGTGCGGGTCATGCGCATATGCGTCAACGGCGACTGGAAAGATATCCCTGTAAACGACGGCGAACCCCCGCTTTTTATCGACATGCTCAATTTTGTGGACATAGACACGAAAAAAGCGAGAGGCGACTTGATCCTGTCGATCAACGGCAGCTCAGCGTCCTACACAGACTCTGTATTGGACGGCGACAAAGTCGACATCATGTGGAGCGAATAGTTTTTTTTGTCAATATTTGCTTAAATAAACAAACTCTCTGCCGATATATTTATCGTAAGAATATATAAAGAAATATCTATGAGGGAGAGAGAGATGAAAATTGTACCAGAAAATATTGTTTCCGGCAACAGAAACATTGCACGGAAACAAAACCCCAACGAAAACAGGGGTTTGCAAGAGGCTGCGGCAAAACCTGAAGGCCGTGACAAAATAACCATTGCGCCCAGCCGGGGTTCAGACATCCCGGATGCCCAATTCATCGCCCAACTCAGGAAAAACATTGTTTCAGAAATAATGGCAGGGGCGCCTGAGTACAAATTGGACGACTTGAGGCAGCAGGCAGCCCTTGGCGAATACGACGTGAACATACCTGACATCATCAGGAAAATGCTGCTGGACAGCCATGAGGTAAACCATGAGTAATTTCAACCGGGGCGGCTGCGACTCGTTTTGCGGACTGATACATGAGACGCTCGGCCTCTTTGACGACATAATATGCCTTGAAAACAAGAAACTCGGAGCCATAGCCGAGAACGACGTTACCCTATTGGATCAGTACATGAACGACGAGCAGGCGTACCTGCTTCAAATGCGAGGGCTCGACTACAAAAGGGAGAAGCTGCAGGGGCAGTTTGGGGCAGCCGGCCTCACTTTCAAGCAAATAATCGACAAGTTTGAGACACCTGAACGGGAAACCCTTGATTTGCTCTATGATGAACTGTCGGCAAAATCATCCGAGCTCAAAGAAGCGGTATCAGGCACGAAGCGATACATCGACCTGCACCTTGCCAGCATTTCCGCGCTTCTTGAAAAACTTGAAGGAGCGGCAACTTACGACAAAAACGGCGGGAAAGAGCAAAAAACGCCGCCCGCCCGCTTCACGCCCACGAAAGCCTGATATAAGAAGAGAAAGGAAACTGCACTATGCTCCGCTCAACTTTTTACGGTTTTAACATCGCTTTCAGCGGCCTTATGATGGCTCAGAAAGCCCTCGACCTGACGGGGAACAACATATCCAACGTGGACACGCCGGGGTACACGAGGCAGCGGCTCGACCTTAACAGCATACCGTCTGCGAACTACTTGGACAGGTACGCCCCGTACAACAACGTGGCAATAGGGCGGGGCGTCAACGTAACCAGGGTGGCGCAGCTAAGGGATCCGTTCCTTGACGCGCGTTTCAGGCGGGAGGCCGCAAATATAGGCGAACTCGACTCCCAGCTCTCCGCTCTAAGCGACATAGCTAGGATCTTCGACGAAGTGCAGTACGAAGCCCTGAACAAAGCCATGGAAGATTTCAGGACCCAGTTGCAGGTGTACTCCACCCAAACCGGCGAAGTCACCATCGACACCACCGTTTGGTCCACTGCAGAGTCGATGGTCAAAATGTTCAACCAGTACTCGCGCCAGCTCACCGAAGTCCGCGACTACCAAGAGTTCCTGCTGAAGGACAGTGCCGTCCCAGAAGTCAACAAGATACTGGAAAACCTCGCCCTGCTCAACAAGAACATAAGGGAATGCGATGTTTTCGGCAACCCTGCCCTTGAGATGCGGGACGAACGGAACCTGCTGCTCGACAAGCTTTCAACATACATGAAAATCGACGTCACATATTATCCCGACCCCGACCCTGAACTAGCGAAAAGAGGCATCGAGATATGCAAAGTGGCGTTTATATGCGACAACGCCCCGCCCCTCGACCTGGACCAGCGGACTTTGCTTGACGGAAAAGACTTCGCTTCGCTGAGAGTGGAGCAAATCCCCGACGATGAAGACCCGGACAGGGTAACCTACATCACGTCCAGCGGGCTCATCGATTCCAGGACAGGCCTGCCGATTCATACCATACCGGGCAACCCGGGGCTGCAGTTCACCACCGGGGCGCTGAAAGGCGCACTCGACATGCTCAACTCAAAGGGAGCCTTTGACGATCCTCCGAACACCCTGAACGGCATCGGGTATTACCAAAGCGTCCTTGATCAGATCGTAAGGGATTTCGCAGAGACTATGAACAGCGCCAATGCTTATGCCGACCCGGCATGGCAGCCCTTCATACCTGATCCTTTTTGGATGAGGGACCCCGCCGAAGCGCCGAAGGTCGCAAACCCAACTCCGCCGGTTTTGTTCGACGATCATCCGCTGTTTGAAACAAATGACGGGAGCACGGTGATAACCGCCGCCAACATTCAGATCGCCGAGGGCTGGAAAAACGGCTCCTACAACCTGACCACGTCGAAAAACATGTTCTTGCCCGGCGACGACTACATCGGCGACACGAGCAACCTGCTCTACATAATATCGCAGCTGGACAGCCCGTTCAATTTTACCACCGACGGCATCGACAACCCTGCCGGGTACCCCCTGTTCAAAGGCACTTTCGAGCAGATGTTCAAAAACACCGGCCTCATTGCAGCCCAAGAAGTCAGTGCGAAAACCAAGGCGCTGGGCGCCGGCACCAACGTAATAATGGGAATCGAAGAAATGCGGAATTCCCTGTCCTCCGTTTCAATGGACGAGGAAGGGGTCAACCTTCTAAGGTTCCAAAAATCATACGCTGCCAACGCAAGGGTCATGACGACTCTGGACGAGGCTCTGGAAGTCCTCATAAACCGCATGGGGATAGTGGGAAGGTAAAAGAAGGGAGTCTTTTGTCATGAGGATCACGCAAAGCATGGTTATGAATTCTTACACCAGCAGGCTGGGCAAAGTGTTCGAAAGCATGGATCACGCCACCCAGCAGGTAATAACGAAGCGCAATTTCCTTTCCGCTGTGGAGGATCCCGCCGCTGCCGCGAGGGCTTACCAGCTCCGCAAGAATTTCCAGCAGAACAACGACTACCTCAACAACGTCCAAGACGTCCTCGACACGATGGACAGCATCGACGCCAGCATGATGGTGATATCAAAGATGGCAGAAAGCGCCCATGTCACCCTCACAGCCGGCAGGAACGGTGTCTGGTCCTTGGAGGACAGGATGATATTCGCCAACGAGCTCAGGGCCATGCAACGAACCGCTATTGAAGCGCTCAACGCCAAGTTCGACGACAAATTCCTCTTCGGCGGCAGCAGCACCAAGACCCTTCCCTTTGAACTGGCAGAAGACACGTCGACTACGCCGCCCAAGCAGGTGCTCACCTTCAGGGGGCTCGACATAACAGACCCCGCCAACCAAGAAAAGCTCAAAGCCTTCGCCGACGAGAAGATATACATAGACATGGGTTTCGGGCTCACTGTTGAAATCGACTCAAACGGGCTGCCTGCAGTAAAGGACAGCAGCGCCTTCAACACGTCGATACCGGGCATCAATTTCCTAGGCTATGGCAAAAACCCCGAAGACAACCTCATTCTGACCCTTGGCCTCATTGCAGACGAGCTTGAAAAAGAGCCTTTGGATTACGACGCCACTACCCATCTCTGGGAAAAGCTGACGGATCACCGCCAAAGCATGCTAAAGGCTGTCACTAGGGTCGGCGCCGACTACAATTTCCTCCAAAAGCAGAAATCCGTCCTCGAAAGGAACAGCGACAGCCTGAACAGCAAGATACTGAACGTGGAATTCATCGATATGGAAGTGGCTATAAACAACCTTAAAATGGCTGATTACGTATATAGGGCATCCCTTGAAATCGGCACTAAAATCCTGACGCCGTCTTTCATCGATTTTATGAGGTAATATATTTTCCAATGACAAGGAGGTCGCAAAAATGAAACCGTTGATTGAGATACGAACCATCCCGATCTCGATTCAGTACAAGGTTACCCCGGCGCAGGTAGAAAGGAAAAGCTCCCAAGCTGAGGTTGAAATCACCCGGGACAAAAAAGGGCTGTCAATCAAGAGCAGGCCCATCAAGCTCAACATCGACACCTTTGAGGCTAGGAATTCCATCATCCCAACCACGAAAACCAGCGTGGAAGAATCAGCAAACCTTGGCAAGCAGGGTGCCCTGGTAGCCACGGCCACTTACGCGCAGGAGGGAAACATGATGGTGAACATCCACCTCGACCAGGACACGATGCCTCAGCTTGCGGCAAACCGCTTCAATGCGCCGCTGTCTTACGATTTCAACATCAAATTCATACCGGAGCAGCCCATGAACATGGACTGGATCCCCGGTGAATTCCAGATCGAGTACGAGATGGACAAGCTGAATTTCGACTGGAAGACAACCCAGAGCGAATTCCAATTCACGCCGGCTGACATAGAATTCACCATAGCCGAACACCCTAGGGTAGTAATTGAGTTCGTCGGCGACCCCATCTACGTCCCGCCAAGCGCAAACCCCAACTTCGAGCCAGCCATTGACCTGTTGGCCTGACATTGCTTAAGCAAAGGATGCAAAAATGAAGATAAACACCAAATACTTCGGCGAAATGGACGTCGCTGACAACCAAAAAATAAATTTCCCCGAACCCTTGGCCGGGTTTGAGAATTTGTCCAGCTATATCATCGTCCAGTTTTACGACGACTCCGACAGCCTGCTCTGCCTGCAGTCCCTCGAAAACCCAGACCTTGCTTTCGTGCTGGTGAACCCGCACTACGTAACAGAAAACTACACGCCGGTCTTGACGGCAGAAGACATGAACACCTTGAGGGCAGAGGCTGACACCCCTCTTGCCTATTACGTCATAGCAGTGGTCAATGAAGACTGGAAAAACTCAACAGTCAACCTGAAATGCCCCATAACCGTCAACCCTGAAAAAATGCTGGGGAAGCAGGTCATAATGGAAGACACCGCCTATTCGATGCGCCACCCTGTGGACCGAAGCGTAAAGAGGGAGGTGTAGTTATGCTAGTTCTGAGCAGGAAAGCCAAACAGAGCTTTTTGCTAGGCGACAACATAGAGATCACCGTGCTCGAAATCGGCGGAGAAAAAGTCAAGATCGCCATCGACGCGCCAAAGGAAGTGTCGATCCTCCGAAAAGAGCTGGCAGAAACAAAACAAACGAACCTAGACGCCGCTGCCGGATCCTTCGACCCTGCGAAGCTGCCTAAGCTAAAGGGGCCAAATCTGAAATAAGCGACTTGAAAACGTTCCTGTTTTTTGTGTCGTTGTCGATTACCGCCAAGATATTGAGGAGTTTGTAGTACATTTTAAACAGCCGAGTATATATTTTAACTGTTTCGCGTTGCTCTGACAAACTTGGACAAGCTATATTGCACAGCAGAAATTGCTCCTTGCATAGTGTCCCGTTAAAATCCTTGGAGGATATGCATGGCTGTGCATAGTGTTCGCAAACGAGGGAAAACCAATTCAAATCAATGTCTTCTGAGTACGTGTCTTTCAGTGTTATTACGTACACGTTGTCGTTAGTGGCAAACTCTTTGTCGTCGATATACTGTGCTTTTCCCGCTAGTCCCTTTCTCGCAACAATAACCGCAGGGCCGGCAAACGTTTTTAGACTCATGGACGAACTAGTGGCAGCCTTGTCTATGTGCCAAATTGTACTATTAATTCTTGATGCTGCCGAGTAGACCCTGATGCCATTTGAGCCGCCTTTGGGCTTGTGGTTGTAAACCACCTCTTCCGTAAGCCCGGAATTCCCCCCTTCAATTGAAAAAGCGTCTTTTATCTGAATCGAATATGCCTGTGTCTGGTGCGCTGGAGCTGAGGAAATCGTTTCTTCGATTATCTTCTTTAATTCAACCGCTTTGCTGCGAATTTCATCTATCCGCTCATATTGGACAAGCATAGCGTCTTGGACATGTTTTTCAGGCAAAACAATGTCAATTTCACTCATCTGCTCCTTGAAAAGTTTACCCTGTGTGCCTTTTGACGTCGTAAAACTCTTTATATAATCCTGCATAGCGAAAACGAACCATTTCATGTTAACTCTATCGCGGAATTCTTCACGGGGCACTAAAACCCCGCAATCGTCACCCGGATAGAACGGATAGTCCCTGTAAAACAATGTCCCAGCATACCCGTTTTTCGTCCATGTTATGCATGGCTTCCTCACAATGACAGATTCACCCATTTTTTGAAATCCTTTTAGCCAGTTTTCGTCTGAATACCTGATGATCCCTTCATTTGCTGTTTGCGCTGCGACGAAAGGCATGTTCCCTTTGTGTTTGTAAGCTTCTTCAGCAACTATCCTCTTGCCGTCTGAGACATGAAACGCGTCCTTTATTTTCATCCGCATCCCTCCTTGAGCAACGACCGAATTTCTTTTTCAAGAAAGGCAATTCGCCCACACAGTTCACTGTGTGACAGCAGCTCGATATGTGGCGTCCTGAAGTATTTTTCCGGCAGCAGGTTTATCT
>Ga0082212_10003372_pt1 | contig 22676 bp, 21 predicted proteins | sample TergutNt197P3_FD_71548 | JGI IMG/M metagenome (GOLD analysis project Ga0082212, IMG submission 71548) | Neocapritermes taracua P3 segment gut microbial communities from Petit-Saut dam, French Guiana - Nt197 P3 | ecosystem: Host-associated > Arthropoda: Insects > Digestive system > Gut ...
CGCTGTCAGGCGGTGCGCTAAGGGGGGGCGTTACGGGGGGATTCCCCCTGTTGGCTTTTCAAGCCGAGACCTTGGCTCGGCGCGGGTAGCGGAAAAGCCACGCTTTGTAGCGCAGGGTGGAACCCTACCAGAGGCTAAAGATTCAGACTATCCACCCACACAGCTATCTCACCTTTGTTGAATGGCTGGCCAAAACGCATCGCTGGCCTCCACTTTGTACTCTTTGAACAGGATGTATGTAGATGCTTGTCTGTATCGCCTACTCCGCTTGTACCAGAGGTGGCAAATGGGATCACTGTCTTTCCTGAGAAGTCATAGCTCTCCAAAAAGGTATTGATGATGGTTGGTGCTACATACCACCAGATGGGAAATCCAACAAACACGATGTCATAGCCGTCAATGTTCTGGATGGTATTCGCTATCTCTGGCCGTGATTTCCTATCCTGCATTTCAATGGTGCTTCGTGAGTTCCTGTCGTTCCAGTTGAGATCGTCATCCGTGTAGGGGACTGTAGGCTCTATCCTGAACAGGTCGCCTTCAACCACCGATGCCAATGCCTTTGCCAATTTTTCTGTGATGCCGCTACATGAGAAGTAAGCCACCAATGCCTTGCCCATGAGAAACTCCACCCTTGGATCAGTCCGCAATCGCCTCATCCAAAGAAGCCATCGTACCAGATTCCAAAGTGATGGAACAGCGGCTCAAAGCAGCGATGCCGCAATTAAGCGTGGATGGCTATCGGAGTGGCTTCCCTTGCCGATTTAGGCAGGGTTGCAGCCTTAATCGGCCTACCTAGCCTAGCCTCTGCTCTCTTGATAACTTCTTCCATGTGCAGTGCTTCTTCCTCTGGAGTCCTTGCCAGACGCTCTCTCGCACATTCCTCTTTAATTCTGCGGACTTCGGCCAGGGTCTCGTCCATGACATCTACGCTCATTTGAACCTCCCTAGAAAAACATCAGGCTGAAGTATCTCGATACCTTTGTATCGGTAAAACAAGTTCACTTCCTTAATGATACTTGTAGTCCAGGCTCTTGTCTGGTGAAAGTTCCAAGACAGCACGAAGTCACAGCCTTCTGTCACTGCTAGGGCGATATGGAGGCTGTCGTTGCTGCTCTTTTGCACAAATGCACCCCTTCTGATGTATTCGGCGGCAAGCTCTTTTACTTCATCTGTTTTCTTGATGCGCACAAAATCAATCAGTCTCAGTTGTTCATCCATTTTGTTCAGTTTTGGCTCAGGGCATCTTTCCAGCTCTTCAAAAAATATGTCTGAAACAAAAATGTCGTATTCTCCATCTTTACATTTTTCCCAAAGCCTCCATGTGACCTCCATCCTGTCTGGCCTCGTGTCGGCAAAGAGGTAGTTGGGAATAGTCGTGTCGAAATAGATTTTTTGCTTGGTTTCAGTGTCCATGTACGCTCACAGTCCTATTGTATCAATTTTTGAATCTGAACCACCATTTTCCGGCGTTTCTCCCAACTTCAGCACTTTCGCAACTGGCAAAGACTTGGCTATGGCACGAGCCAAAGAAAGGGAACAACCACCATTTGCAAACAGTTCCCATCCTGAATAGCTGTCCAGCCGATACCAGACTTGATACAGTTCCCAGTTCATCTCCGTTACCGCACTGGCTTCTGGCTGGCTTCAATGACTGCGCCGTATTTGTCGGAATTGATGTACTCCTGATGCTCAAAGCAAGCCCAGAAATATTCATCTGGGTAGTCTTTCTTTGCCCTGTGAGCCATTGATGACCCGCACTGCTTGCACCTTGGGGCTTCTACGATATTGAAGTCCCTGTCCGCAAGGAACCACAAGTTGCAACTGTCACAGCGTAGGGAATGTGATCCGTCTTTCTTTGTGATCTGCTTTCTTGGCTGGTGGCATCGTGGGCAGGGTGTCAGCTCTATCAGCTTGCCTTGTTTTGTCTCCTGTCTGTAGCCGCATTCGTCTTTACCGAGTTCACAGGCGGCAAACTCATAGAAGGTTCTCCTGTCTGTCTTTGATTTGCCCCTGTAGAGCCTTAGCCTGGATTCGATGCCATCGGCGGCGCACTTTGGGCATGGGCCGAGGTCGGGTCGTTCTTTGGGTTGCTTGGAATAGCCGTTGGTAGTCCTGATGGTCAAGGTTCCTCCTTTTGTGATAGTGGGTGCTTTAGGAAACGTCACAATACTGAGAGAGATACGACTGCGTTTCTTTCCTTCGGATTCTCGCTACGCTTGCAACGCAGTCTTTCTGCCCCCTGCTGGTTTACTTTGAACAAGCCATTTCTGTCAGAAATGCTCATCCAGAATTTGTTTAGTCAATTGCCTGATTCTAGCAAACCAGCATGAATGCTAGGCATGAATTGATTCTGGAGCGGTTTTCGATGGAGGATATGGAGGGTCGATGGAGGATAAGTGGAGGATGTTGTTGGGCAATTGTCATTGAAAAACAAGAACAGTGGAGGAAATGGAGGATGTCTCTATAATTTTATATATAATAATAAATATATAAAGAGAGCAAACACAGCACCCATGCTGGCTTGCGCCTGATAATTATCCAAGGAAAATACAAATTGACTTTGTGAAAACGCACAATGGCGGCTATTGCTGTCCATCGTGCGTTATGTGTATGCCACAGTATCCAATGCTGTCAGAGCGGTACAGCTTTGATACCAAGTTGCACCCAACCGGGAGCAACTTGGTATGACGGCAACGCGAATGCGGTGCCCGCAAGTTTTTGAAAATACGGGCTTTGCTCGTGTTTTCAAAAACTTTTGCGTTTCGCGTTTAATCCCGATTAAACGCAACCTAGTATGAGATAGTTGCCGTCCTGCTTTGCCTGTCGTTTCTGCAATAATCTGTGGCCTACCAGCGTTACTGTATCCCCAGGTTGGGCATCGTCCGCATGACTTCATCCCTGACGGTGCTTGGTGCAAGGTGCCCATAGACCTGCTCGACCATCTTGGTGGTGGCATGTCCCAACTGATGGGCTACCACGAACAGGGAACAGCCTCTGTTGACCAAGGTAGATGCGTAGGTGTGGCGAAGCTCGTGAAAGGTTATTTTTCCAATATTCGCTTTTTCTAAGGCCTTGTTAAGGAGGATCATCTTATGGTTCATGTCCCATTGGGTTTTTATTCTGCCGTGCTTATGGGTGTTCCTTGTCTGGTAGAGCATTATGCTTTCGGGGTCTCTGTCTTTGGTTATTTCTGCAAAGAAGGCTTTGGCTTCTTCTGTGAGGAATATGTGCCTTGGCTTGCCCGTCTTTGATATGGCTACATAGATAGTCCCGTTGTCTGGGTCATAGTCTTTGCACTGTAGCCTCTGTAGCTCTCCGAACCTGCACCCAGTGAACAGTGCTGCTTTGACGAGTTCTTTGAACTCTGGGGGACAGGCGTTGACTAGCCTGTATTGTTCATCGAGGGTGAGGAACTTTGTCCTTGGCTTGCCTACTCCTTTGAATGCTTTTACTGGTTGCCAGCATTTGTCTATTACGTCAAAGTGGCCTCGGTCTGAGCAGTGGTTGAGGGAGGCTTTGAGGAGGGCGAGGACTCTGTTGGCTAGTACTTTCCTGCACCTTTTCTCGTCGTCTGTGGCGGGTGGGGGGAAGTACCTGGGGGGGAGTCCTAGTTTGGTGGCTTTCTTTCTGGATGACTGGGATATTTCGTCCCTCCAGGCTTCGAGCCTCATTCTGGTGAGGCGTGATACTTCAAGGTGGCCAAGGGTGGGGAGTATCCATGCCCTTGATAGTTTCCTTACGTGGTCTACTGACTTCATGCCCCGGAGTTCTCCGTCTTTGAAGTAGGCTTCCATTGCGTCTTTTATTTTGAAGCTGCCTTTGGGTACTGTGCTTCCGTCCAGTTCTATGTTGGTTTGCCTCTGTATGGTTCTGAACCATAGGAGAGCGATTTGGTGTGCCTGGGGGTAGCTGAGTATCTGGTTGCCGTCAGCGTCCTGTATGTCGTCTGCGAATCCGAGGCGGGACTGGAGGGTTCTGTTGTCCTCCTCGTTCCACCATCTGGCTGTCCAAGTTCCTGTTCCCCCGTTCTTTGGTTTGCGGTATGCTATGTACTGGCCGTGTCCCAGTCTCTCCTGATGGTACTGGCCGGTCTTAAGTTTTTTTCGGGCTGTCCATGTGTCTAGTTTTGCGCTTCTCTTTGTCCGTGCCATTTGTCCCTCCTGGACGGTATTGGAGGGCTGTATGATCTGTACTCAAGAGGTACTCAAAACAACGCCCTGGAAACATTGTACGGCATTGTCCGAAAATTCGTCAATGTTTAATGTTATCAGGGCAATCAGAACTGTCAGGGATGGCAAATTTGGGTAAAATGGTTTCTAATTTCAAAACTGGAATTTTTTCCAGTTTTGAAATCCAACGGAGTTGGCTTGGCTACGCCCAAAGTAAAGCCGGATGCGACTTTGGAGCATACGGCGGAAAAGAGGGCGCAGACCTACAACTGGGTTTTGAAATTACCTACTAAAACAACAACCATCATGAAGCGCAATTCAATATTTGCTTTGCTGTATAGGTGCATTGATGCTGTCGATCAAGCCCCTAGCCGAAACTAATTCCCCATCTTTTTCAAGCAAGGAAACGGCAGAATCCGCTTCAAGGCCCCTAAAATCGCTACCTAAAAAAGTTACCTTGCCGCTGTCCAGATCCAATTTGCGAAACACATTCACCGACACGTATTCGCCAGGGTCATCTGTTTTGGCGGCCCACATCCGGCAGACAAATAGCACTTCATTACCCTGCAAGGGGGCGGCCCAGGCGATAGCGCGGCCATTATTGACGGCCGCCTCGGGGTCACTCAGCATGTCTTCAGGCGGAACAACCGTGATTTTTTTAAAGAGGTCATTGTCGGTGTCAAAAATCGTCACAAGGCCAGAAAATTGACCGATAAGCAATATTTTTGAACCATTCCTGCACATAAAGCCATTTCTGAATCTGGCTCTTTCAAAGAGGGCATTTTTATTGTCCCCCATATGTTCGTCTGGATCAAAGGCGTTAAGTGTCTTTTTTATGACCCCTGTATAATAGTTAAAAGTAAAATCTAAATCGTAGCGCGCAGGCTTTTTCAGGACTTCGTCATATTTCCAATATGCGCCAAGGATTATTGCCTCTTTGTCTGAAATAATTTCAAAATCTTGAAAAGAATCTATATTCTCTGGAAGTTCGATGACTTCCCACTCAAGTCTCTTCGTGTCCATGAAGGGATCAGCAGACCGCGTCCATATGGTTTTTCCGTTGCTTACCCAAGCATTTCCGTTGCGTATTTTGGGATTAGGCCTACCTGTAAAATTCATCGTATCCGGAAAGTTGGAAATCTTGTTAATAGTTGAATCCAACTGAATTTCATATATTTCGTTGCCTCCCCAATCACAGAGAACAGTCTTGCCATCGACTATATCTACGCGATACTGAGCCATGGCAGCAGAAGAAAATACTAGTACATCGTTTCATTAATTTAGTAACATATTATTGACAAACGGGGAGCAGGCACGTAAAGTAGGTAGATGCCAACAAAATCCAAGCGCCCCCCATTAGCCGTCACGGAGAAAGAACGAGGGCTGCTGTCCAAAACAGCGCGTTCACGGAAAGAGCCCCACAGAAAAGTGCAGCGGGCGCGCATTTTGGAGCAGTACCTGGCCGGCGGCAGCTTCACGGGGATTGCCCTTTCGCTGAAAACATCGCGCCGGCTCGTTTATCAGACCGTAGACAGGGCGCTCGCCATGGGGGCCGTGCGCGCCCTTGAGGACATGCCCCATGCGCCCAAGACGGCAAAGATACAGCCGGAGGACAAAGCCTGGGTCATCCATCTTGCCTGCAGCAAGCCAAAAGATTTCGGCTATGCCGCAGAGCTGTGGACGCGCCATTCCTTGGCACGGCACATAAGAAGCCATTGCATGGAAGAAGGGCACCCCGCATTATCCAGGGCGGCCAAAGCCACCGTCCAGCGGATATTGGACGAACAGGGGCTGCGGCCGCATAAAGTCCGGTATTACTTAGAGCGCCGTGACCCAGAGTTCGAAAAAAAGATGAAAGAAGTCCTGCTTGTATACAGAGAAGTAGCATTGGCACCGCCCGAAGGTTTGAATACTGCAGACGGGAAAATGCTTTGCACGGTATCGGTCGACGAAAAGCCGGGCATCCAGGCATTGGCCCCGGCAGCGCCCGATCTGCCCCCGGTCGTAGGCAAACACGCCGCGCACGGCAGGGATTATGAATACCGCCGCTTAGGTACCGCATCCATCCTGGCGGCGCTGGATCTGCACGATGGGCATATAACCGCGCGTGTCGCACAGCGGCACAGGAGCCGCGAGTTCATAGCGCTGCTAAAGGACTTGGACGCGCATTACCCGGAAGGGGCGGCTATCCGCATTATCCTGGACAACCATTCAGCGCATACATCCAAAGAGACGCGGGGGTACCTGGCAAGCAGACCCAACCGCTTCTGTTATGTCCATACCCCCAAGCACGGCTCATGGTTAAACATCGTAGAGACGCTGTTCAGCAAAATGGCCCGCAGCTTCCTGAAAAACATCCGTGTTGGGTCATGGGATGAGCTAAAGAGGCGCGTATTACAAGGCATAGAAGAAATCAATGCGGCACCGGTTGTCCACAGGTGGAAGAACTTTGATGCCCTGTCCACAGAATCACCTTTGGGAGTTGTCTGATATGTTACTGTTTAAACGAAACGATGTACTAGTCCAGTTTTTTAATTCTCTCTTCTACTTCCTTGGCGAAGTTATTAATTAGTCCTTGTGTAAATGCCAGCGGTTCCAGGGTATCATCCACGATCAGAGGGGTGAGGTCACAGCCAAAGCTCAGTAAATTAGCACCGTCAACGCCGTGGCTGGCAAAAAATGTGGCATGGGCGCGCCTTCTGCCCATAGTAGCGAGGTCATAGCGCTTGCCGCCGCATATCTGGCTGTCAAATACTCCCAACAGTGCGGCTGCCAGGTTTTCATGTGCAGACAAATCCATGGCCACCTTGTCAGAGTCACAAAGCCAGTCCTGATCCCTCCAGACTTCGCAGCCGATAACATTTTCAGGTCGGTGGTCTTTTGGCAGTTTTCTTATCGCTGCGATAGTTCGGAGAGCGACTGCAACGTGTGTATCATGCTTATCTGCAAAGTTATGTGTATAGACAGTCTTTGGGCGGGTTGCCTGCAAAAGTGTAACCACGTCCCCAATGAGTTGTTGATTTTTTGCGTCCTTGACTAGTGAAGAACCATAGTCGAAAAAGACGATGGCACTGTAATCACCCACCAACGCTGCCTTTTTTTGTTCGAGCCGTCTGATTTTCTGCATTTCTTCATCAGTGGTGTCCGCATACAGATCGTCCCTTGGGCTTCCACTGCCGTTTGTGATTGTTGCGCCTGTAAACCAAGCATCCTCTCGTCCAAAGCACTCGGCAATACCATGATATGCCATGATTTCTATATCATCCTGGTGGGCAGCAAGGGCTAGGTGGGTTGTCCTCGTAAGTGCCTTTTCTACCGAAATAGCATCAGGGACAAATATTTCAGAAGATTTCAAATGAAACATACTCGCCTCACTTTTGTGCTACATTAGCTTTAATTGCTGGCAAACTTGCTGCGGCCACTGCTTGGCCTACTCTACGAGACTTTTCATCTGGCAGTGCCAGGTTGATATTTTTTAGCTCAGGAAATTCAGCTGCCAATACTTCTTTGGCCTTTGCAATGATAATATCGCCTCCAATTCCTGATGTTACACGGCCAAGGATCAGAACATGCTTCAATTCATAAAAATCTGCGTAGTGGGCGAGTGAGTACCCGAGATAAATACCAATGGCTTCCCAAATCTGCCTGGCTCCTTCATGGCCCTTTGCCAGAGCCTTTTGTGCCACTTCTAATTTTTCTGCCAGACCCAGGTTTGGATCGATTTCAATCCCTGCCCTTGAAGCCAGCTTGAAGACTGCCTGCTGGCTAAAATATAGACCCCCCACACCTGTGTCGCCAGTCCACTCACAGGGTACGGCCTCTGGATGATAATCCACTGGAGCAAATGCCAGTTCGTTCAGCCACGTGGTTATTTCGCCCTTGGGAGTCACGTATCCAGCTGCCTGTGAGGACCCAAAAGCAAGTCCGAGTATCGGCTGGTCTCTTAGGCTCATTGCACCGGCGAGGGCCGTTACCTCTCCATCATTGACTACCTCGAATGGCACTCCACCCATTGCCTTTTGAAGGTCAAAAAACAGGTTGGTTGTCTTTGTATCAAATAATTCCTTTGGAATGCCTCGATAGAGGCTCGCCACTCTGGGCCTGTTGTCGATGTATACTCCAGCAGCAGAACCACCAATAGCATCAATATGGGGCAAATATTTTGCTGCGGTATTAAGAGCTGACATTAGCTCATCATAGTGGTATTGAGGGTCAGTGGCGTTGCGAGGATCCCATACAACTTCTTCCGTAAATACGGCTTCGCCATTGATGACGGCTGAAACCTTGCGGTCAGACGCTCCAAGGTCAAAGCCAATCCTGTTTCCGTCTAAATGACCACCAAGACTCATGGTGCTTTCTGATGCCTGGGGTACCTTGTCTGGATCAGTTATCTCAACTACAAATTCCCTGCCATATACACCGCCCATAAAATCGAAGTCAAATTTGCGTAATCCGTTTTTGGAATAGACGGCTTTGATGTGTTCTCCAATATGCTTCGGCCCTCCAATAATGACCCTCCATCCTCCGCGTGCCCAAAGCAGGAATTTAACCATGCGTTCAGCATATTCCAGATTTAGACTGGACTGGGGATGGGACTCAGGAAGGCAGACTGTCTCAAAACGTGTAATTGCCCCACTGCCTCGTTCCAAGGCAATCACTAGTGACAGGACGGAGCCGGATTCCTTGCACATTTTTATGAATCCACGGTTGGCGAGAGCAGCCGGACGAAAGCCAGGCTCCAGAGTAGGAATGAGGGCGGGTTTTGCCAGTTCATAAAGGTAAGCCATGGATACTCCATTGTGTCAGTTGCAGTTGCTCAAGGCAGCTACAGAGGTTGGTTGCAGTAATGAATACTAATACGAATTCAAATTTCTACCGTCCCATCAAAGACCTTTTTGCAGTCGCCGGTCATATATACGGCTTCGCCTGTATATTGGATAACCAATTCTCCGCCAAGGAGTTGTACCTTTATGTCTGCCCCTTTGTCACAGCGACCATTTATGACAGCCGCTGCAGCAACAGCGCAGGCACCCTCACAGTAGGCACTGGCTTCACCTTTACCGCTTTCCCAAACACGCACCTTAAAATGATTTCTACCAACCTCCTCTACAAATTCTGTATTCGGTACGGTAGAAAACATGGCATCCTCTTCAAAAGCTTTCCCAGCTTGCCCCAATTCAAGTTTATCAACTTCGGTGCAGAAGACCACAGTGTGGAGACGGCTGACTGAAATACAGCAAACATTATATTCAGTACCTCCGACTAGTGTGGGCCTTGATGTCAGGTTTTTCTCACTAAAGCTATCAGAGAATTGTTCGGCATTAAACCCCGCATGGCCCATGTTTACCCTAACGGAAGATACTAAGCCGTTCCTGGTTGACAGATAGAGGTCTTTGGTTCCGGCCTGAGTTTCCAGCCTCATTTGAAGCTTGTTTACGATTCGGTTGTCGTACAGGTACTTCGCAACACAACGAACAGCATTGCCGCATAATTCACCTTCACTGCCATCGATGTAGAAAATTCTCATCCTTGCATCGGCGCTATCTGAACGTTGGATAAGCACTATCCCATCGCCACCTACTCCGATATGCCTGTCAGAAAGCAGTATTGATAACGATTCAGGTGAAGCTATTTCAGTGTCCATGCAATTGAAGTAAATGTAGTCATTTCCGCAGCCGTGCATTTTAGTAAAAGAGAGTTTTATCCTTTCGCTCCGTAGGCAGTTGATGTCTATCAATTCCGTATTAATTTCTCCATAACCAGAGAGCAGACTGTCGAGCAGTGCATTTGCGGTATCAACCGAAGTCAGACAAGGGATACCAAGGGAGCAGGCTTTTCTGCGTATTTTTACATCGTCATTTGCGGGGTCTCTGCCTTTCTCAGAAGTGGCAACGATGTAGCTGATTTTGCCGCTTTCTAACAGGGTGGCCGTGTTGTTGTCGGGGCATTCTCTGATTTTTTCAACAGTATGGACAGAAAAACCTCTGGCAGTCAGGAAGCGGGCAGTTCCCTTAGTTGCATAGAGCGAAAATCCACAGTCCACAATCTTTTTTGCAACTCCTATGATTTCAGGCTTGTCGCTGTCCTTTACGGCAATAAATACCCCTCCACTCTTTTTCATGGAATAGCCAGCTGCGACTAGACCCTTGTATACAGCTTCAGGGAAGTCCTTGCCAAGCCCTAAAACTTCACCTGTGGATTTCATTTCTGGTCCAAGGTGAGTGTCTACACCAGCAAGTTTTTCAAAGGAAAATACTGGAACCTTGACGGCTGAATAGGGTGGGAGTTTTGCGATGCCTGATGAATATCCCAGCGCGTAGAGCGTCTCCCCCATACTCACTCTGGTAGCTAGCTCGCACATCGGAACGCCTGTTACTTTGCTGATATACGGCACGGTTCGAGATGCTCGTGGATTGACTTCGATTACATAAATGTCGTTTTCATACAGAACATATTGGATATTTACAAGGCCTTTGACGCGCAGAGCTTTGCAGAGCCTTTCTGTTATGTCAAAAATCTGCTTTGACAGTGCATCGTCGATATTCAGAGCGGGATATACTGCGATGCTGTCACCTGAGTGTATGCCTGTGCGCTCGATATGCTCCATAATGCCGGGAATCAACACGTCAACGCCATCCGATATGGCATCTACTTCTATCTCCCTACCGCTCAAATATTTATCTATTAGTACTGGATTTTCTTGTTTTGAGCGCAAGATTATTTCCATATATTCACGAATGTCTTCATCCGAGAAAGCGATGATCATATTTTGTCCGCCCAACACATAGGATGGGCGCATCAGCACTGGATAACCAAGTTTTTTAGCAGCAGCCAGTGCCTCTGCCTCTGTCATCACGCCTGAGCCCTGGGGTCGTTTAATACATAGCTGTTCCAGAAGGGCATCAAAACGCTCTCTGTCCTCACAGATGTCAACACTGTCAGCGGGGGTGCCAATAATATTTACCCCTCGCTCTTGAAGCATTTTTGTCAGCTTTATGGCTGTACCTCCACCAAAAGCGACTATTACCCCGTCAGGTTTTTCAATGTCTATGACTGACATTACATCGTCAATAAAAAGTGGTTCAAAATATAGTCTGTCTGCCGTGTCGAAGTCAGTGGACACCGTTTCAGGGTTGTTGTTGATTACTATAACCTCATAACCCATGCCCTTGAGAGTCCATACGCAATGAACGCTGGCATAGTCAAACTCTATGCCCTGGCCGATGCGTATCGGTCCGCTGCCCAACACTATCACTCTTGGCTTAGCACTCTTTTGGATGAAGGGGATTGCTTCGTTTTCAGAGGCATTTTGGATTGAATAGAAATACGGTGTTTTTGCCTCAAATTCTCCAGCGCATGTGTCTACCATTTTATATGATAGATGTCCATTGCATGAAAGCGATTTGGCTTGTGAGTCGTTCTTTAAGATATTGGCCAGTTTATGCAGGAACCAGCGATCTACCTTTGTGATTCGATAGATTTCCTCCAAATCCATGCCGCGCTTGATGGATTCATAGAGTACAAATATGCGCTCGTCAGTAACCGTTTGGAGGAGTTCTTTTATTTCTCCATCAGACTTGGCTGACAGCCGTGGTAGGTCAAGGCTGGTCAGGCCAAGTTCTGCGCCGCGCACAGCTTTCAAAATGGCCTCTTCAAATGTGTCTGCGATTGCCATCACTTCGCCGGTTGCTTTCATCTGAGTGCCTAATTCCCTTTGGGCATAGACAAACTTATCGAATGGCCACTTGGGGAATTTGACCGCCACATAGTCAATGGCAGGCTCAAAGGCTGCGAAGGTAGTGCCGGTAACGGCATTTGTAATCTCATCCAATGTATAGCCGATGGCTATCTTTGTGGAAACTTTTGCGATGGGGTAGCCTGTTGCTTTGCTTGCCAAGGCCGAAGAGCGCGAAACCCGTGGGTTGACCTCAATGACTGCATAATCCAGACTGTCGGGGTCAAGGGCGAATTGACAATTGCATCCGCCCTCAACGCCCAGAGTCGTGATTATTTTGAGGGCAGCAGAGCGTAATGTCTGATATTCCCTGCTTGCAAGCGTAATTGCGGGGGCAATCACGATACTATCGCCTGTATGTACGCCCACGGGGTCGAAGTTTTCCATAGAGCAGACAGTTATTGCATTTCCAGCTCGATCTCGGATGACCTCAAATTCAATCTCTTTCCAGCCAGCAACAGATTTTTCAATCAGAACCTGGTTAATCGGTGACGATGAGAGACCATTGGCTACAATTTCCCGAAGCCTTCCCTCATCCTTTGCGATGCCGCCACCGCTGCCGCCCAGCGTAAATGCAGGGCGCACAATTACCGGATAGCCGATTTCAACTGCAAACCTGACGGCTCCTCCAACGTCGTTTGTAACCACCGATGGAATTACAGGTTGATGGATACTCTGCATCGTGTCTTTGAAAATCTGTCTATCTTCTGCCATATCAATAGTTTCAGGCGATGAACCCAGTAGGCGGACGTTCATCTTATCGAGAAAACCATCCCGTGCAAGCAGCATACAGAGAGTTAAGCCTGTCTGTCCCCCCAGACCCGACAAGATGCTGTCGGGGCGTTCTTTTTCGATGATACGCTTTACCGTAGTGAGGGTCAGAGGCTCGATGTAGATTCTGTCGGCAATATTCTTGTCTGTCATGATAGTGGCCGGATTTGAATTCACGAGAACAATCTCTATGCCATCCTCACGAAGTACTCGGCATGCTTGTGTGCCGGCGTAGTCAAATTCGGCGGCCTGCCCAATAACTATTGGGCCAGAGCCGATTACCAAAACTTTTTTGATACTTTTGTCAAATGGCACGTGCCTTCATCCTTTCCAAGAAACGGTCGAATAGAAATGAAGTGCCATACGGCCCATCCCCTGTATCGGGGTTGAACTGTACAGAAAATGAATTGCCGTAATCCATGCCTTCGACAGTGCCGTCATTGATATTGATGAAAGAGCAGTTATTGGCGATAACTGAATAGCCATGATTTTGGCTGGTTATATATGTACGTCCGGATGATACGTCCCTGACGGGCTGGTTTGTACCTCGGTGCCCAAATTTGAGTTTTTGTGTCGAATGTCCTTTAGCCACTGCCAGTAATTGGTGTCCAAGGCAGACTCCAAAAATGGTGATGCCTGTCTGTTCGAGGGCCTTGATTAATTCTATTATCATGCCGTTGGCTGCGTCAGAGGGGTCACCTGGCCCGTTGGAAATCAGGATGCCATCAGGAATTATATCCATAATATCTTTTAGTGCGGCATTGTGGGGAAATGACCACACCTTGCATCCCCGCTCCGTTAGAGCATCCACTAGGCTTCGCTTTGATCCTAAATCCAACATCGCTACACGGCGGCGACCAGTTCCGATTACTGACACGGTTTGTGGTGAAACTGAGGCAATGGCATTGCAGATTGAATAAGCAGCTGCCTCTGCTCGATCCGTCTCAGTGGGTGGAGATGCAGAAATTTTTCCATTCATTACGCCATTATCTCGTATGATTTTGGTCAAGGCGCGAGTGTCAATGTCACAAAGCCCAACTACTCCCCGTTCCTTCAAAAAATGGTCGAGATTGCCTTCACTACTGAAATTCGAAGGGGTGTGGCATGGATATTTTGCGATATAGGCCCGAGGGCAGATAGACGCACTCTCAAAATCGGCTGGAACGATGCCGTAATTTCCGATGAGAGGGAAGGTTTGGAGGACAATCTGGCCGTAATAGTTTGAGTCTGTAAGAGTCTCCAGGTATCCGGCCATGCCGGTAGTAAAGACTATTTGGCCAGTGGCTTCGCCATGGGTGCCAAAAAAACTTCCCTCAAAAACCGCGCCGTTTTCCAAGATTAGATATGCTTTCGGCATCACTCAAAATCCCCTTTTCTGCCATTTTATGTTTAATACTTTCCATTCGGCACGCACTCTCTCCTTGTATTTCTTTATAATTGCTGAATTTCTGTTCATCCATACATATGAACAATACAGCAAATATCCGGCTTTGTCGAGATGGTGCCGTACTGATTTATGTATAATTTGTTGCTATTGTGATTTTTGTGGAGGCATAGATGAACCGCAGATGGGTATTGATTACGGGGTGCTCGACTGGCATAGGAAGAGCCTTGGTTGATGTTTGTCGCAGTTTTGGCTGGGGAGTCGTGGCCACGGCCAGGAATGTTGACTCATTGGTAGATTTGAATGACGGCGATGATTTAAGAAAAATTACGCTGGATGTGACCAGTATTGATTCGATCAGGCAAGTGTATGGTGCGATAAAAGATTTGCCGCTGAACGCACTTATCAACAATGCTGGCTATGGGCAGATGGGGCCGCTGGAGGTCATGCACCCAGAAGAACTTAGGATGCAATTTGAAACCAACGTCATAGGTTTACAAAATGTTACCAATATATTTTTACCCCTAATCAGACGTTGCAAAGAGGGCGAAGGGCGCATCGTCTATATTGCTTCTGTCCTGGGCCGACTATCAATTCCGATGACGGGTGCCTATAGTGCCAGTAAACATGCGGTTGTTGCATTGGCCGAGACGCTAAGGATGGAGATAGGTTCGAAAATACCAGTGATACTTGTTGAGCCAGGAGCTATTCAGTCTGAATTCAGAAATACTCTCAAAAAGGCCTGGGGTGACATGCCAAAGCGAACAGAGGGTACGGCCTATCATTTGACCGTAGAACGATACGCTGCTAAACGCGAGGACTATGCGAGATTCCATGGCATGGCAGCAGAAGAATGTGCAAAAAAAATATTTAACGCCATGAATGCCGAATTTCCTCCCAGAAGACTCATCATTGGTGCCGATTCTTTTTGGGGCCAAATGGCACACATGATATTGCCCAAGCCGATTTGGGAATTGATTCTGCGCAAAAAATATGGCCTTGATTGAACCATCTGCATTGCCTGACAGGTTTTCAAAAAGCTATTGGTGTAGCAGTATTTTGCAGTTTGTTCACATTATTAGTTGACAAATGATAGAAAAAATAGCAAAATGCCTTTTCTTAGGGGTTGCTAAAAAATCAAAATATCGACTGTTTTTTTGAGAGGTGTGTATGGCTGATTTGGGTAAAAAATGGAATTGTTACTCTTGCAGTACTAAATTCTATGATTTCCAAAAGCCTGAAGCAATTTGCCCAAAATGTGGGTCGAACCAGAAGAATGCTCCTGCCAAGTCCAGGGTCGTCAAAAAAGAAAAGGCAGTTCTTCAGATAGATGATGATTTTGGTGGAGAACAGGATACTGATGTGACGAGTGAGGATGGGGTAGAAGAGAGTTTCGGCATCACAAATGCTCGCGCAGAAGGAGTTGACCCAGGTGACCTGAAGATGGACGATTATGACGAGTGACTTTGATGTTGTCTGATAGTTTGCAATGCAGGATTGACCGTCATGCACATCTTGAAGGATCGCTGTGCCCTGAGTGGGTACGGGGTCGGGTGGACTCTATTCCAGATTCCCTGGAAGCCTTCTGGCGGGGCGAGGCTCTACCCTTTACTTCATTCATAGATTCTTTCCTTTTTGTTGCAGACCTGGTGGATTCTGCTGAGGCCGCAAGGGCTGCAGTAAATGCTGCCGTGGCAAGACTCCCTGGCACTGGAGACTCGCCTGCGGGTATTGACCTGTGGTGTTCACCACTCTTTCTCGTTGCAGAGAGAAAGCTGCTTGGCCTGGATGAATTGTGGTATGGCATCGAGCAGGGCATATCAGATGCAAATCAAAGGGGGGTGAGTATTGCAGTAATCCTTGATGCGGTCAACCACTTTGGGCCGCAAAACGGGCATGCCCTCCTGGACTTGGTCGCCAATGACCTTCCATCGTTTGTGGTTGGATTCTCCACGGGTGGCCTGGAAGGAGTGCCATTTAGGGAGTGGGCTCCGGTATTTGACCGCGCCAGAGAGCTAGGTCTACGCTGTGCAGCCCATGCGGGGGAAAATGGGTCTGCTTCAAATATTGTGGAAGCGATAGAGGAGGCGCAGGTGATGAGGATAGTCCATGCTGTCCGAGCCGCTGAACACCCTTCCATATTGGAATTTTTGGCCGAACGGGAGATACCTGTCGATGTATGTATAACATCTAATTTGGCCCTTGTCCCCGCGCTCAGGAATCACCCACTCAAAGTCATGATGGATGCTGGTGTGAGGTGCGCCTTGGGGACTGATGACCCAGGGATAATCCATACTGACTTGACAACTGAGTGGCAACGGGCCACACAGTTGCTTGAAAATGATGAATATTTGGAGCGGCTGATTCAGAATTCAATGAGAGATGCCTGGTGCCTGTCGGCTGGATGCTGAAAAATCATCGATTTTTTTTCATTTTCAGGATAGAATCACTGTTTCTGTATGCGCCCGTAGCTCAGTTGGATAGAGCATCAGGCTTCGAACCTGAGAGTCGGGCGTTCGAGTCGCTCCGGGCGCACCAGAAAGGGTTTGGTTTGTTGATTAGATACATGAGCGAACGTGGCGGAACTGGCAGACGCACTGGATTTAGGTTCCAGCGGGTAATACCGTGTGGGTTCGAGTCCCACCGTTCGCACCATTGATTAGGAATATTGATAGCACGATTATTTCTAATCTATTCTCAAGGGATGCAGCGCAATCAGGAGTACACATGCAGGTAACGCTTCAGCACAATTCAGACACTCGGAAGTCGTTGGAAATAGTTTTTCCCGCTCCCATGGTGGAATCAGCTTTTGGGGATGTCCTATCTGACATCTCGACAAAAGTCAAATTACCCGGTTTCAGGGCTGGTAGAGTACCAAAAAATGTTCTCATTTCAAAATACAAACCTCAAATCGAGAAGGACGTATCAGAAAAACTCATTGAATCCCATTTTTGGGAGGCTGCTTCAACGGCGGGTGTTCAGCCTATTTCTCGACCTGCCATTGAAAAGGCAGATATAAACGAGGGGGCAGAAGGCAAAGTCAAAGTTCAATTCGATGTTGCCCCTGTTGTCGTTTTACCAGACTACAAGGGTGCGGTACTGGTCAAGAAAAAGCGGCGGATTGATGACGATGCTGTCAACGATGCCCTAGAAGCCATGCGCGAAAACGCTGCCAAGTTGGTTCCTGTCGAGGATGGGGCGGCGGTAGGCCACATCGTGACATTCAATTTAAAGGCCAAGCCCCAGGGGATGAAACCCAGGTCTTATACAGGGCAGCAAATTCTCCTTGCAGAAAATAAGCCCTTTGATGCCGAATTCCTTGGCCTGAAAGTTGACGAAACAAAAAAGTTTACTATTCAGACCCCCGAAAACGATCCAAACCGAACGCTGGCTGGTAAGCAAGTCCACTATGAAGTGACTGTTAGTGATGTCAGAGTAAAGACACTAGCAGATATCGATGACGAATTTGCAAAAGATGTGGGGGATTTTGAAAGCCTTGTTGCTCTTAAGGATAAAGTCCGCAAAGACCTTGAAGAATCATCTGAGGGTGAGGCGATAGGGCGGCTCCAGAGCAACCTTCTGGATAGTCTACTGGATGCCTGTACCTTTGATGTTCCGTCCAGTATGGTTAATTTGCAAATTGATGACTATTGTCGAGAGTTTGTAGAGGTAGCTGCCCAAAGGGGGCTTAGCCATAGACAGGTCAATTGGAGTGCATATCGACGGCATCGACTTGTAGATGCAGAGCGAGCGGTTCGTAGCGGGTATCTACTGCAAGCCCTTGGAAATGCAGAAGATATTCAAGTGTCCGAAGATGAAATAGATAAGGAAATATATAAATGGATGGAGGAAAGCAAACCCACGGATTCCTTTGCGTCAATTAAGGCATCACTTGAAAAACGCGGGGCAACTACGGAGATCAAGGGCAGGATACGTACCGATAAAATCTTCGAAATGCTTCTGGAGTCTGCAACCATAACCGAAGAACTGCTGGACAAGAAGGCCTATATTGATTTGCTGGAAGTGGAACGCCGCCGCGATGAGGGTATTGCCCAGGCCCGGTTTGATGCCGGAGGGCTGGAGGGCGGCAATTTGGACGAACAAGAAGGCGGTGAACCAGAGGCAATAGTCCCCGCAGTTGATGCCACAAATGATGTGGCAGAAGACGCCGCAAAAGAAACTGTTGAAGGCAAGGAAGCTAAAGAAGATATGCCCCCAGAAGTAAAACCGCTCAAGAGGGAGCGAAAAAAACCAGATGTTTCAGATGAAGATGCAAAGCCAGTCGATTCACCTACTGCCAAGCGTAATCCCAAAAAAGATGCCTTGTCTGGGCAAGCAGAAGATGTACCGATAAAGCGCAGCCCTAAGAAAACTGCTACTGTGGCTGAGCCTGAAGAAGCCCCGATAGCAAAGCGCGGTCGCCCCAAAAAAGTTGTTCATGAGGCAGATGACGCTAAAGAAAAACCAAAAAGCCCAAGCAAAAAATAAAACCAAGAATCAGGCGCATACTTTGTCAAGGTTTCCATCAACTCCTGCAACTCGGTTGCTGAGAGATAGCAGAATAGTTTTTTCTGAACACCTTTACCGCTATGAAGATCACGGAGGCACAAAAGTTTCGGCTAGGGAACTGGGTGTTGATGAACACTCAGTCATCAAAACATTGGTGATGGAGGACGAGAGTGGTAGCCCCATTATTGTGTTGATGCATGGCGATCTGGAGGTCAGCACCAAATCCCTTGCTCGTCAGATTGGGTGCAAGTCTGTAAGCCCCTGCAAGCCTGCTATGGCCGACAAGCATAGTGGCTATCAGGTGGGCGGCACCAGCCCCTTTGGAACAAGAAAAAACATGCCAGTTTATATGGAGCAATCTATCCTGGATTTGCCAAAAATCTATATAAATGGGGGATCAAAAGGGTTTTTGGTCGGTATAGACACTAAAGAGGCATATAGGATATTGTCACCAACATTAGTTCAAGTAAGCAAATGATTTTCATAACCGTAGATTTTGAAAATGGCTCAATTGGCCACAAATAGTGCATGGATTTGCAGTCAGAAAAAATCCTTGGGAACAATAGTCTTTTTTTATACACTTATGAGATTGGAGCGAGGTTTTTTTGCGATTCTTTTCCGTTTTTTTGATTTTAGTTCTGTTTCTGACGGCCTGTGGGTCCGGCAATCAAAACATTCTCTACATTGAGACCCATACTTCCATCATCAAGGTTGGTGAACGGATATCTCTTACCGCAGTGGCCACAGAGATAATCGAGTCACCACCGGAGTGGGAAGTTTATGAACTCGATGGTGGCACCCTGATGCGGACTTCTGGCAATCAGGTCACCTATATTGCTCCGTCCTATGCCGGTACTTACCGCGTCATTGCCAGGGCAACAAGGCTGAATGGTGAAAAAGTCCGTGCGGTGCAGACAATTATTGTCCAGCCTCAGATTTCAATAGAGCCAGCTTTTGTAAGGGTTGCTCCAGGTGAAACCTTTGCTTTTACTGCAAAAGTTAAGGGTGTGGATTCATCTAAAATCCAGTGGAGTGTCGACGAATATGACGGTGGCTCGATTACATCAGTAGGCATGTACACCGCTCCAGTAAATCCGGGCCTTTTTACTGTAGTGGCAACGGTTTTGACAGACGGGCGGCCAACTGCCACCGCGACGGTACAGGTGGACTAAAACTTAGAACTATAACTAAATACTACATTCGCCATATAGTAGAATAGGTAAATGGAATCATCTGCTCCCGCTACTCTGAGGGCAATCATGGATCGCCTTCTTGCTCCAGGCGGGTGTCCGTGGGACAAGGAGCAGACACACCAGACTCTAGCTAGGTTTCTTCGTGAAGAGACCGCTGAAGTCCTTGACGCTATCGTCAGGCACAGCCCATGCGACCCCTTGGCGGATGCACATCTGTGTGAAGAACTGGGTGACTTATGGCTTCAGATAGTCTTCCATGCATGTTTGGCAAACCAGCGCGGAGCTTTTGACCTCCATGACGTAGAGGTGATGGTCGTTGAAAAACTAATACGCAGACACCCGCATGTCTTCGGCGATGTCCAGGTTGAAGATAGCAGCCAGGTTTTGGACAATTGGCAGGCCATAAAGCGCAGCGAGAAAGGCATTAGCGATAATGATTATCTGTTGGCAGAAATTCCACAAAATCTTTCCAGCCTGGATGCTGCGATGGAAATCGGTCACATTTGCGCTAAGGTAGGATTTGACTGGCCGAGCATCGATGGCGTTTTAGGAAAGGTTGTTGAAGAAGTCGCAGAATTGCAAGCAGAAGACGACCCCGTAAGGATTGAGGCAGAATTTGGAGATGTATTGTTTAGCTTGATTCAATGGGCAAGGCATAAACAAATTGACCCAGACATGGCCCTGCGTCACCAGATGGATCGATTTACCAAGCGATTCAAACACGTTGAAGAATGTGCAAAAAATGCTGGGGGATGGAAAAACTGCACTCTGGAGCAAATGGAAATGGCGTGGGAAAAAGCGAAGCAGTTATAACCGCAACTGACAACTGCAACTGACGACCGATGAACAACCTCCCCTTTTACATAGTACCCCTGACGCACCATGATTGGGAAGAAGCGGTGGTATATGCGAGAAAACTTCCGGCAGAGGCTATTCCCGAAGTCCGGCTGGACTTGTTGGCCCCGGACGTGGACACCGAAAAATTTGTTGATTTGCTAAAACACCGATGCGTTGTCTCCTGCAGACGTATTTCGGAGGGCGGACGCTGGCCTGATGAAGACGAGGCAGGGCGGATGGAAAAATTGCAAACTGCAATGAGTGGCCGCCCCCAATGGATAGACATGGAATGGGAACTGGACATACCGGCATGGCTGGAGGCTGAGCTGACTCATACCAGGATATTGAGGAGTATCCATGTCGCTCCCGGGGTTTTTGATATCGAAGCCCGTATTGAGAACCTGCCCAAGGGTGATGCCTATAAATGGGTGGGCCACGCAGACAGATTGACAGACAATCTTGCAATAAAAAAATCCCTCGCTTGGGCAAGGGATCACTGTGTTAACCTGTCTGCCTTTTTGCAAGGCAAAAAAGGGGTAATAAGCCGTTGTATGCAGGCCGCCTGGGGAGGGGGCTTCATGTATGCCGCTCCCGACAATGCAGATGAATCGGCTCTCGGACAGATAAAGTTGGAAACAATGCTGTCCTGGAGATGCCATCGGCTTTATCAAGACTATGGACTTTGTGGTGTCATTGGTTCCCCAGTTTTGCAGAGCCAAGGGCCGGTATTCCACAACAGTCGTTTCCAGCGATCATTCAAAGATTTAATCTATCTCCCCCTTGAAGCAGATTCACCAGAAGAAGCACTGGAAGCCATGAAGAACCTGCCCCTGCTGGGGGTGAGTATTACCATGCCCTTTAAAGAAACATTGCCCGCAATAATGAACCTGCCCTCGCCAACCAACACAATCTGGCACAGAGAATGTGGTGCGCCCTGGCAATCGGCCAATACTGATTCTCAGGCACTGGAATATTATTTGGCAGACCTGCCAAATGGCCCTGTACTCGTCCTTGGGAGCGGTGGGGTTGCTAAGGCTTCCATGGATCTGTTGGAAAGGATGGGCAGACAGGTACTGAATTGTTCAAGACGCAATCCCGTGGCCTCTGGTTGTGTAACTACCTTTGCTCCAGTGGGGGTAATTCAGGCCACATGTTTGGGGATGGAAAGTCGCGACCCATTACCCTTTCCGAATGTCCTCGAAGCCGCACTGCCAACCCTGCGCTGGGCCATCGAATGGGTAAACAATGACATCACGCCATTCAATGCCTGGGCACACACATCTGGCCTGATCCAGGTGCGCGGTGAAGACCTCTTTGAAAAGCAGGCAAATCTCCAGAGCCAAATATTTATTAGGGAGTGTGGTGGGTAAAAGTCACACTTGCCGTCTGAAGTTGCAGACGGGTGCTGTGAGCAAGCTATTTGACTTCCTTAAAATCCCCTGTCTGGTTACCAGTAAGTACTATCTTTCCCCCACTTATTGTCCCTTCGAAAACGGAAAGGTCATAGAGTAGCCCACCAGTTCCGATTTCTATATGGTAGCTCATCCTTGAATTGCCCTGCGGGGAAAAGCTGGGAATGATGTCTTTATCGGGCCTTGTATAGGTAGTGCCATTGTTACTTGTCTCATAAGAGTACGAAGTGCCTGCTTCACCGTAAATACCTATTTCAGCTCGGCGGGCATCCAATGCCATCTGAATAATCCTGGCGTTTGCCCTCGCATCCCCGACCATCCTGGCATGCTTTTTCTGGCCTAAAAATGAAGGGATGGCTACCCCCGTAATAATCCCAAGGATGGCGATCACCAGTAGCAGCTCAACCAGTGAAAACCCCAGAGTCAACTTTGATCCATTCACCCTACTTCGCGTCAGCATGGCAACCTCCTGTATGCGAAAACTTGCACAATGGAATTATCGCACTTTTGGCTGGAGGTTGGAATACTGATTCTTTTTTATTAAATTTGCCTCAATAGCTATTTACGTTTTTGTTGTTCATTGACGGCGAGCTGAGTTTGACAAACCTAAGTTCTGTAGTGCCATTCAAGGTTGCCTCACAACCTTGAATGGCACAGAACTAAGAT
>Ga0082212_10003373_pt1 | contig 22671 bp, 19 predicted proteins | sample TergutNt197P3_FD_71548 | JGI IMG/M metagenome (GOLD analysis project Ga0082212, IMG submission 71548) | Neocapritermes taracua P3 segment gut microbial communities from Petit-Saut dam, French Guiana - Nt197 P3 | ecosystem: Host-associated > Arthropoda: Insects > Digestive system > Gut ...
ATCCGTGAAGATAGGCCGCCCCCGGCAAAATGGGCAGGAAAATATTTTACAAAAATTCTTGCTTGCAGGAGGAGACTGTCGAACTTGGGCTAGTTCGTGAACACTTGGAAATTTTTTTTTTATTTTTATTCTGTGTGTATTGACATCGCCATTCGAATTTATTAGTATCTCATTGTAATGTGAGTCTGTCTATTGTTTTTTTATGCTTGTTGCTAAAAAAAGATTTGCTAATGATGATTATGTCGTTTTGTGAGTTTGGTGTTCCCATCAAATATCACCAATGAAAGTTTTTTCAAAGAATTTGGAGGTTTATTATGACTCGTGTTAAAATGGGGGGGGGGGGCAATTCACGTGCCTTTACTCTCGTTGAACTTCTTGTTGTTATTGCAATCATTGGTATTTTGATTGCTCTTTTGTTGCCAGCCGTTCAGGCTGCCCGCGAAGCCGCTCGGCGTATGCAGTGCTCCAATACGCTCAAGCAACTCGGATTGGCGTGCCACAATTTCCATGATGCCCAAAAACGGCTGCCCAACAATGGTTACGATGCCATCTGGCGGGGATACATGCGGCAAAGTAATCCGACCCAGCCCATGGGAAATACGCACATGTTTAATTATCTGACTTGTTTGCTTCCGTATATCGAACAAGGTGCTTACTATGATAAAATTCATAGTTTGGTTTCCGTGTGGCAAAAAGATGGACGAAACGATTCCTTCCATTGCGGAAACAACGACAACATAACCGTTGATGGTGTGGTTTACTATCAACCGTTCTATGACTCCATCAGGACTTTCCTTTGTCCCTCCGATGCCGGTAGTAAGGCAAAGGATACAAATCAACAGAATCGAAACAACTATTTTGCATGCCGCGGCGACGTGTGGAGTAATTGGAGCAACACTTCTCACAACCGTGGTGCGTTTGGCAGCGGTGGTGAACGTGGAGATACCAAGTATGATTTTGGTTCAATCAGTGATGGTACGAGTAATACCATTTTTATCTCGGAAGCTATGGCAAGTCCGATCGTCAACGAGGATTCGGATTCAAAATATCGTACAGCGGTCGTTCGCAATTTCCCCGCCGGTACATTGGCATCTGATTGTTTGGCGGTACGAGGAGCCAGCGGTGAAGTTGCAGCAGCTTTCTTGGACGATGCCAAAGGCAGGAAAGGTTTCCGTTGGGCTTCGGCACAGGGTGGCTATTCCAATTTTAACGCCGCATTGCCTCCCAACTCACCCAGTTGCAAAGAGGATGGGAGTTCTTATCCGGAGCATACCGGCCTGTACTCCGCCAGCAGTTCTCATACCGGTGGATGCAACGTCGGCTTGGGGGATGGTTCAGTGACGTTTGTTTCAGACACGATCAATCATGAAACCCCCGGTACAGACGGATTGGCGGCTGTTATACTTCCCAACTCGAACACCAGGTCACCTTATGGTGTTTGGGGTGCCCTCGGAACTCGTGCCGGAGGCGATGCCGGCTCTGTTCCCTAACGTTAAATAACTTGCTCAGTATTCCGTCTTTAGGCTTCCGCTGGAAATTGTCCGGCAAGGTAGGGCGGTCACGCCGTGACCGCCGAGGCATTATTTTGGACGATTATTTTCTGGCGAAAGCCTTAAGGATAAATTTTGAGGTCGTTCCGGCGTTTTATCAAAACCGGTTCGACCTCTTTTTCCTTTGTTTTCCAACGTCCCGTTTTTTGGTAATTTGATGTAAAGGATATATTTGATGCAAAATAAAATCGGTTTAATTTTTCTGTGCATGTCTCTTTTGGTTTCGCAGTGGTGTATTTCGGGTTGCAATAAAAGCAAGGCCATTAAAACAGACTTGGTGACAGGCGTGGTCAAAATGGACGGTGAGCCGTTGGTCAAGGCTACGGTCACATTTTTCCCTGTTGACAACAATGGAAGTACAGCCGTTGGTACTACGGATGCAAACGGAAAATACACCTTGCAAACCCAGCTTGGTGCCGCAGATGCCGGAACGACACCCGGTGATTATGTGGTCACGGTTTCCAAAAAAGTGAATGAGCCTACCGGCAAACAAGAATGGTCGGAATCGGATGGTAAAATGATGGACATCACGGTTGGGAAGGAAACCGTTCCCGAAAAATTCACCAATAAAAAAACGTCCGGGTTCACGGCGACGGTTGTCGCCAATCAAGCCAATAATTTTGATTTTGATGTGTCAAAATAAGTTAGCCTTGCGGTGGTCATGCCGTGACCGCCGATTTGAAACACATCACACTGATGACCGGGTATTGGCCGTCCACCAAAACCTTGCAGGTTACCATTTCGTGTTCGGTATTGTCGGGGATATTGGGCTGTCCGGTCCCGGTGGCAGGAACCTCAAGCGTAAATTTGCCGACGATTTCCTCCAATAACAGCATCAGTCGTCCGCCAAGCACGTTGGTCAGTTCGGCGATGATGTCCCGAAGTGCCGGGTTGTCAAGCTGGAATTCGTCACCGGCGTACATCGTGCGTGCCAATTCCTGGGCGAGTTGTTTTGAGACAAGAAACCAAATGCAATCCAGTTCCGGTGAGTTGACTCCCATACTGGCCCAGCACCAGTCGTCCTGCTCGTTCACCAGTTTTTCAAAATCAACCTGTTCGCCCTGATTTTCGGTGGGTTCGGGAATGGGGAGAGTGACGTTTTCCTCCCAGGCATCAAGCGGATTGGCCCACATCCGGTCGGTGATCGGCATTGCATCGGCTCCGCCGGTTCCCCATGCGTTACCCAACGATTCGGACATCGACGGTTGTGTCACCGAAGCTTCGCCCCATGCCGGTGCTTCTTCCCAGGCATCCGGTTCCGAGTCATCCACGGACGATTCACCCCAGCCACCGTCCCACGGAGTTGTCGTCGTGTTGTTATTGACGGCGGATTGCAATTCTTTGATGTCAACCAATTCCTTGTCACCGATTTTGATCGAAAAAGGAACGATTTCGGCAAACGCCATCGTTTCTAATGTTTCGCTAATCGCTTCCATCAACAGTCGGCCGTATTCTTCATGTTGCATAAATTGTCCCTTGACAGGTTGGGGGGTTGAACGGTTCAGTGGGAATCAAAACGACTGGTCGATGCCGAACACCGCGTCGATGGCCTCGACCAGCATCGGCGGACTGAGCGGTTTCGAGAGAATTCGCGTTGCACCGAGTTCGTAAAGCTGTTTGCGTTGTTCTTCGTTGCCGGCACTTGTCACGACGAGTATCGGCAGCCCGGATAATCGCGGACTGGCCGAAATGCGCTTGAGCAATTCGATGCCGTTCATGTTGGGCATCGTCAGGTCGGTGACCAGCATGTCGGCGTTGATTTCTTTCAACAGTTTTAATGCTTCCACGCCGTCGTTGGCTTCGGAAAATTCCGAATCTCCCAGTCCGGCAATTTCCAGACAACGCCGAATAAACATTCGCGCCAGGGCCGAGTCATCTGCAATCACGATTTTTTTAATACTCATTTGGCTGTTTCCTTTATAATGTCCAATCGCCTTTGCCGGGACAGGAAAGCACGATTTTTCCCGAATCGCGAAACATCTCAACCGTTCGGCTGTAGTTGGCACCCAAATCTTCGGCAATCGCCCCCATGCCGTGGTGCCACAAAATCTTTTTGATCGCCAAAGCGTTTCGTTTGCCGATGTTGAACGTATTGTTCGGATCGGCCACATTGGCTCCGCCGGCCAATTTGACAATCAGGTCGGTCGGTCTCGAAATTCCACCGGCGACTCGCTGTATTTCCTTCAACAAGGCCGGAATTCCGGTATCCGCGAAGTAACCCGGCAATTGTTTTGCCCGATCGGGCGACACGGACGAATCCGGGAGTGCAATATGGTCCATGGCGATGCACCGCGTCCGACGGTCCAGGATCATGATCGCAACGCACGAACCGAGAGCCATTGTTTTGAGGATGCCGCCTTCCGACACCGTCGCGCCAATGTCCCCTATTCCGAGCGTCTGCTTGGCCGGATTTTTCGTCAACATAAAAATTTCTAATGGGGTAACAGGGATTTCAGCGTTCGTGTGATGTCCCGCAACGGCACTGCCCGTTCCGCACCGCCGCTTTCCAGTGCCTTGTGCGGCATTCCGAACACGACGCAGGACGCTTCGTCTTGTGCGATACACCTTGCTCCGGCATCACGCATGGCCTTCATGCCCATTGCACCGTCTCCGCCCATGCCGGTGAGCATCGCACCCACGGCGTTGCGTCCCACGTTTTTCGCAACCGACTGCATCATGACTTCGACCGAGGGACGGTGTCCGCACACTTCCGCGCCGTCAAAAATGCGAATGACATATCCCTGTGCCGATTTGCTGACTTCCATCTGGTGACCGCCTGCCGCGATGTAAACATGGCCGTCGCAGATCAAATCCCCATTGGCCGCCTCCTTGACCGCAACGCTGCACAGTCCGTTCAAACGCTCGGAGAACATTTTTGTAAAACCTGCCGGCATGTGTTGCACGATGACCGTTCCCGGCAAGTCGGGTGTAAACGTCGTCAACACTTCCTTGATTGCTTCCGTTCCACCGGTCGAAGCACCGATGACGATGAGTCGTTTCGACGCGGGGCCCTTGCCGTAATCCGCCGCCCGGGGTGTTTGTGGCAATGGGTGAATGCTGCGGTTCAACCACTGCGACACATTGGCCGTCGAAGCCGTCTTGACTTTTTCTCGCAGTTCCTTCATCATTTGGGTCAACCCGGTCGCCACATTGGCCTTGGGTTTGGCCACAAAATCAACCGCACCTGCATCGAGGGCGTCCATCGTGATCTTCTGTCCCCGCTCGGTCAAACTGCTGACCATGACCACCGGAATCGGGCATTGCGGCATCATTTTCCGCAAAAATTCGACACCGTCCATTCGCGGCATTTCGACATCCAGCGTCAAAACATTCGGCTTATGGACGGAAATTGCGTCCCGAGCCGCAAAGGGGTCGCTTGCCGTCGCCACCACTTCAATGTCCGGGTCTTCCTGCAACCCCTGTGATAAAATCTGTCGAACGAGCATGGAGTCGTCAATGACCAGTACGCGTGTTCTTTTCATGATGAATGGTCCTCACTTTGATGATTCCGCGTCTAAGACGCGGGGCTAAACTTCTATTAACTTCCAACTTCCAACTCCTTACTCCTTTTTATACACCGCCGGGCAAACATACTTCCATCGGGTTGCCTCACGACCGAGACTTTCCGAATGACCGATCAAAAGGTAACCGCCGGGTACCGTCTGGTTATACAGTCGATCCACCAGTTCCATTTTGGTTTCGTTGTCGAAATAAATCATGACGTTCCGACACCAAATGCAGTCGAATGGCTTCTTGAACGGCAGATTCTTGTTCATCAGGTTGAAATGCCGCAACGTCAGTTCTTTTTTGACATCGTCGTTGACGGCCCAGTTTTCACCGATGCGATGAAAGTATTTCTTCTTGTACGCTTCCGGCAACGTCTGAACGCGATACGGCTCATACACCGCCATTTTGGCCGTCTTGAGTGCTTTGTCGGAAATGTCCGTGCCCAGCAAGCCGGCATCCCAAAGAGGATAATCCTTGCCGAAGTATTCCATCATGCACATGATGATGTTGTACGGTTCTTCACCGCTGGATGCTGCCGCACACCAAACTCGCAAATCCTTGCTTTTCGTTTGCGATTTCTTTGCAACGATCTCCGGCAAAATCGTTTTCATAAAATACGTGAAATGTTCCGACTCGCGATAAAAAAACGTGTGATTCGTCGTGATCTGGTTGGCCAGTTCATTGATCGCCTGGTTCGATTTGTCCTCGACGAGGTACAGGTAATAATCATGAAACGAAGTAAACCCGCGAGTACGCAAAATCTTCTGTAATCGTCCGACGACCAACGATTTTTTTTCCGGCGTCAGGTTGATCCCGAAACGATCGTAAACCAGGTCGCGAATCGCCTGAAACTCCTTGTCGGAGATTTGTAATGTTCCGGTTTCGATGGATGATGTTGTGCTCATGTGAGTTGTTATGGGCTGATATTAGGCAACAAAGGTAGAACGGCCACGCCGTGACCGCCGCCTGAATTGTCAATAAGTATGATTTTGGCTAATTGTTTATTTTTATTGTGGTGTGTAAAAATACGAACAATGGATACACGGTTCTATTCGGCGGTCACGGCGTGACCGCCCTACCAGCCTCCTCACGCTTTTGCAACGGTTCCCACGGAGGCTTCCAGCATTTCCCAAGACACCTCCTCCGCCGTGAGGTTATCCAACGATTCACACGATGGAATCTCAATCGAATGATCGGAAATTTCTTCGGGGCGATGTTGGAAAGCGTCATCCCAATAGATTTCCTTGTGACAGGGTGATGCGGCAAAGGTTCCGTGCATCTGGCTGAGGGTTCCGACGTCAATAATGAGACTGACGGTGCCGTCGCCGAGAATCGTACAGCCGGAAAAACCTTCCGCCCGACCGATATAATCGGGCAGCCCCTTGATGACTGCCTGCTGTTGACCGACGATTTCATCGACAAAGATCGCGAACGCTTGCCCTGATTCTTCCGCAACGACCAAAATGCCGTCCTTCAGCCGCTCCGAGTCACCCTGTTGATTGAAAATGTCATACAACCGAATAATCGGAATCATTTCGTCGCGCAACCGCAAAATTTCCTTGCCGTCAGGTGTGACGGTCACTTGCTTGGAAACCGGTACGAGACTTTCAAGAATCGTCAACGTCGGAATCATGTATTTCGCCGTGCCAACCCGCACGAGCATCGCGTCGATGATCGCCAGCGTCAACGGAATCCGCAAAATGAACTTCGAGCCCTTGCCCTCGACGCTCTGAATGTCAATGCGTCCGTTGAGTTTTTCGATGTTTTTCCGCACCACGTCCATGCCGACGCCACGACCGGAAATATCGGTGACCTTTTCCGCCGTCGAAAAACCGGCCTCAAAAACCAGGCGATAAATTTTTTCGTCCGACCAATCCTTTGCTTCCGCACCGACGATGCCTTTTTCCAGGGCTTTGGCCAAAATTCTTTCCCGGTTCAGCCCGTGTCCGTCGTCGTGAATGAGAATCCAGACCTCACCGCCTTCGTGACGGCCTTCCAGCGTGACGGTGCCGGTTTCCGACTTGCCGTTGGCGATACGCTCTTCCGGTGTTTCGATGCCGTGATCGCAACTATTGCGAACAATATGCACAAGCGGGTCGGCGATCTGCTCAATGACCGTCTTATCGACTTCGGTCTCCTCGCCGACGATATTCAGCTTGATCTTCTTGCCCGACTTGGTGGCCAAGTCATGCACGAGACGCACCATTTTGCGAAACGTCGCCGAAAGAGGAATCATCCGCACCGCCATGGCCACGTCTTTCAGGTCGTCGCAAATGCGTCGCAACTGATGCTTGGCCCGGTTGTAATATTCGTTTTCCACATGTGCCACCGCCGGACAACGTGTGACCATGGATTCGGCGATGACCAGTTCCCCGACAAGATCAATGAGGCTGTCCAGTTTGTGCAAATCGACGCGAATGTCCTGCTTGGAAGCCGGTTTTGCCGTAGTGGTCTTGGGTGCCGCGTTCATCTGTGCGGCAGATGCTTGCGGCACCTGAGCGGTCGGTACAGTGTCCAATGTTGCCGCATCCGATTGTTTTGGGGTGGAATCGCCATCGTTTGTATGGGAGCGATCCAACACCGTCTCATCGCTTTCATGGTTGATCATCATGATATCGTTGAGCGTCTTGACGTGCGATTCGCAGTCGGGAATGTGGCCACTGTTTCCCGATTCCACCGACGTAACGCCTTCCCGCAAGACATCCAGCAAACTCAAAAGACGGCTGATGTTGTCGTTTTCCGGAGGTAAAACGCCCATTTTCAGCATGTCGAGAAACGTTTCCATCGTGTGACTCAACCGCTCCAAATCGACAAACCCCATGAAACCGCAGTTGCCTTTGAAGCTGTGAATATAGCGAAAAGCTTCCTTGAGCAATTCATCGGCACTCGTTCGGTCATCAAGAACCTTCAAGAGCGACTGTTCCAAACAGTCGATTTGTTCATTGCCTTCCTGTACGAAACTGAACCGCATTTCCGGCGAAATCTGAACGCCGCTACTTTGTTCCGGCTCTTGCGCCGCGCATTCATCTGGTGTGTCATTTGACTTTTCTTCAACCGAATTTTCTACCGGCAAATCGGCCTGCAAAGTAACCGATTCCGCCGGAACTTGGGAAGGTGCCGGTATCTCGGCCACCGCTTCCGGCTTTGTTTGGGAAGAGTGACCTGACGAATGCTCCTTCAACTCGGCAATGATAACCTCCGCTTGCGATTCAAAGCCGGTGTCTTCGCCGGTTTCCGCAATTTTGTCGAGCATCTCGCGGAACAAATCGGTTGCTTTGCAGAGTGTGGCGGTGATTTCCACCGTCAGGTTCTGCTTTCCGTTTCGGATTTTGTCCAAAAGCGTTTCCGCCTCATGCGTGACGCCGGTGATGGTCGTGAGAGCAAGAAACCCGGCACTTCCTTTCATGGAGTGAAATAGACGGAAAACCGAATTGATCAACTCGGAGTCGATTTCTCCCAGCTCATCACTGCCGTTAAAGATTTCGATTAAAGTCGGTTCAACTTCGTCGATATACTCGCGGGCTTCCTGGACAAACTCTAGTATCAATGACATGTCATTCATTGAGATGACCTCCGATGGTTGGCGGGCATAATTTGCGGGGATAGTTTCTTTTCCGGCATTGCAATATTTTGTGATATGCGCAAAATGTGCTAAACATCATAAAGATAGGTTATCATTCTTCATTGATTCATTCTTTTTTTCTATTTTTTTGTCAGCAGATTATGCAAGAAATTGCTTCCGTTCTCTCGACACAAGAAACAAAGATTGCGATTACAACGATAAGAAGGATTTTGCAGAGCCGCAACCGTAAGATTACGCAACAACCACCGGCGGTGTCACCCTGTGACGCGCAGGCCTATTTGACGTTCCGCCATACGATTTTTCTGGCGAATGCTCCCAAGAGGAACATCATCAGTGCTGCCCATGAGAAAAAGCTGATCGCGATTCCAAGACGGAAGGATAGCGGATTATACACAAAGGTGACTTCCCATTCCCCTTCCGGTAGCGGCACTCCGCGCAACACACGGTTGGTTCTCAAAATCGGCACAATGTACGCGGACGAACGATGGTCGGATTGCATATCTCCTTCCGGGAGATGACGCACTTCGCGCACTTCCGCCCGCCAGTTGGCATCGTATTGTTCCGACAGAACAAGCAGGCCGGGGCGATGAAGGACGACACTGACGACCACCTTTTGCGGCTCGTAGGAAATCAGCTTCGTTTCACCGGGTGAATATCGCGGCTCAAAACCGGGAGCGGGATTTCGACGGGGATGTTCTCGTTCCCGAAGTTCCCGTTCTCCCCAAGCCGCCATTCTGGTAAAAGCACCGGCGAATGACAGGGGCAGTTGATCGAAATGTTCCTTTTCCCATTCGACAATCGGAATGCCGGTTTGTTGACTGTTGATCAATATCTGGCGACTCTTCGCAATGAATTGCTCCCGCGAACTAAAGTGGAGCGGCTTTTCCAGTTGAAATCGATCAACGACCATGATTCGCGGCGCGGCGTTCAGCGGCCAATAAGCCACCACCGAAGGCAAAAGCCGCGTAATGCTTTTTTGATTTCGTCCCCATTGATACAGCTGTCCGGTTTCATCGTCTTCCCCGGATTGTTGATGGCTTTCCGCTTCCTCCAGAGCAGCAAGGTCAAGTAATGGGATAGGATCAGACAATCGGAGGTTCAGAAGATGGTTTTCTGTAAAAAATTCTTCTTTTGGATAATGCGTCGGTACGATCATTGAGGAGTTGCCGAGTGCTTCAAGTGTCATAGGGAGAGTAAACCGCCCGTCAGCTTGCGTTTTTTCGGGTCGTCGCCACGCATCGTGCAAAATTTGGGAAATGGCGTAATAATCCGCCGTGACAATGGTTCCTCGGACATCGGTGATCGCAATGCGTTGCGTCAGCGGATAACGGGGGAAAAGTGACGCCCGTTCCCAAATGACCATTTCTGTCAGGCGGTTGGGGGAAGGGTTGGCAAATTCCTTCGGCAGCCAAGTAGGGGCACGCCAGGTTCGAATCGGAAAAGTCGCCGAAGCGGACGATGTGACGCCGGAAGTTTCGGGTTGGGTAAGTGATTCCTGAACATGGAGAAAAGTAGCCAAAAGCGGCTTGCCGTCAAAAAAATGTCTGGGGGCGGTTCCGACCATCCAAAGGTTAGATAACACCAGGTCGAAAGTCACCAAGAGGACGACAGCGTATCCCAACCGATAAAAATATTTTTCGTGTTTTTGCGACTGTTCCAAAAGGGAAACAGGGTTATCCGAATGTTCCAGTAAGAGCAGTTTTCTCGAAAAAATACGCGTGATGACAAAAAAGACGAACAGGATGTTTAACACATGCACGAGAGAAAAGGCCGCTTCTCCCAATGCACGATCGGCGACGAAACCGCCAAACACCGCATCGGCGGGTATATGATTTGACAGCCAGACCCAGAATCGCGTCCCCAAGACCACAGGGATCAGCAACAGGAAGCTGACAAAAATCAGCACACGTGTCAGTATCAACAACATTTTGCAATATTTGCGTTGTTTTTTGCGAATATTGGTCAAGTGCATCGGTTCGGAAGCATCCGGGATGCCGAAGATGCTGTCGAAACTCTTTGCAGAAAGTAGCGAAAGCATCAGTGCCGCAACCGTCAAGAGTTTGGCCGGGTAGCGAAACTGGTCATAACCCGGTAACACCAGCGAAAAGAGCCAGTAAACTCCGCCACACGGACGGCCCAGGCCGGTCCAATTCGCACTTCCGCCCAAGTTGACCACCCACCCCAGTCCGAAATAACCGAAACTACCCAGCAGGAAGAGCAGGAATGACCAGGAAAGCCAAAGTGTAAGCGGTGTCGCTTTACGAAATCGCAATGCAAGGCAGGCCAACAGAAAGGGAATGATTCCCATGTAGAGCGATGGCGACCAAATTCCTGAACAAGGCCATTTATTCGCTATGGCCGTTCCCCAGTTTGTGTTGATCGGGAACATGCGACCGTTCGCGTTAGGCCAAATGAATTCGATCAAACGCCATGTCCCGACGCTGTAATTGTAGCGAACTTTTGCCATGCCTGCGGCCTGCGGTGTTTCTTTGGCTGTCAATCCGGCCTTAACCTGATCCCAAGCCTGGTGCTGCTCATGTTCCCGATAGCCGCGTTCTAAAACGCCGAGACTTCGCCACAGCGAAACCGGATGGTCTTCCAAATTGCGGTCGCCGTTGGCACCCAATTCGAGAGCAGGCAACCATTGCACTGTGGCAAGCAGAACACCCACCGACAGTGAAAGACACAAAAGAATCAATGGCTGTGACCAAAATGAACGGTTGGTGACAGCACCGACATTGTAACTCCCCGAAGCTGACGCTGTATTGGACTCAAACAGAGACAACACGGAATTGGTGGCGACGCTCAAGCGGCTGTCTGTCAGCGATTTTTTTCTGTTCTTGTGGTAAAAGAGCATAAGCAACAGGATCAAAATCAGCGCATGATATGCCATTTGCGGGTCGCCGCCTAAGACGAACATAGCGAATACCACGCCGAGAGCAATCATAGATGAAATGCGTCGCGTTGTGAACATGATGTCCGCTTGTCGAATTGCTTCGGGAAGCCAAGTTGCTCCGACCAGAAAGACAACATTGCAATATTGAAACAGGACGCTACCCCCGAACACGTAGGACAAAGTCGCAATCATCGCCGCCGCGCGGGAACCTTTGAAATGTCGTGCCAGTCGATAACAGGTCAATGATGCCAGTAAGAAATGTCCGATCACATACAAATGGTAAGCGTGATATGGTGAAATCGGGAGAAAATACACAAGTTTGCCCGGGTAAAAAACCGACGACACCGGATTGGCCAGCAGAGGTTGCCCGAGATTTTCGTAAGGATTCCAAAGCGGCACTCGACCGGCATACCATTCCGATTGAATGTACTCGAACAGAGCCGGGTAAAAATGCGCCCCGTCACGAAAAGCAATATGTTCTCCAAGAAACAACACCCGCCAAAAAAAAATCGCCGTGACTGCCCCAATCACAAGCAAACACCACCACGGCACACGTTTCACAAGCCGTGTCATGGCGAGTAACAAGGGATATTTGTGTTGGCGATGGTCTTCCGTATTCATCTGTGGGAAGTGGGAAGTAGGAAGTGGGAAGTAGGAAGTAGGAAGTTACTGTCAACTTATAACTTCCTACTGATTATGGATTCAGTGATTGTGCCACGTCCGTCCGGTACGCAACCACGGCGGGAAGGTAACCGACGACTGATGCCAGTAGCGTCAGCCCCGGAATGAGCCAGAGTTCGACCGGCTGAAATTGCAATGCCGAAACCGGTACCCGAACCGACTCGGCGATCCAAGGACTTAAAATGCCGATCAAACCGTGCCCGATCACAACCCCGGCCAAACCGCCGACAAACGAAAGTAGCAGCGATTCGAGTATGATAATCGACATGACCGTCCGACGTTTCGCCCCCAGCGCACGCATGATGGCAATTTCCTGACGACGTTCGTTCATGGTGTTGTACATGCTGACCATCATGCCGATTCCCGCGACGACGATTACCAAGCAGGACAAAATGACGAGCACCATCTGAATATTTCCGACGATTTGGTCGAAAAAGTTGCGGATTTCCAGCGTCGGATAGACACCTTGAATCTGATAATCCGGGTTCGACGCGATCAGTTTGATGAATGCCAACTGGCTTGGATCAAAGACACTATCCTTCTTATCAATATCTTCTGTATTAATATCCGGCGATTGTTCAAAGTCACTGAATGTTTTTGGGCCTGAATCTTTGGCACTGTCGGTCAACTGGCCTTGCAATTCGATTTTGCGTTCGGCTTCCGTTGTGATAACAAGAATAGCCGATAGTTTCCGTTCGCGATCTACCGTTGCTCTGTCAACGATGCTGTAAGATTTCTCCACCATCTGATAGAACCCTTCCAGATTGATGAATATCGCCTGATCGTTCGGTGTGACGGTCGGTTTCAGGATGCCGCGAACGGTGAACCCAATCTTGTCCTGGTCCGCTTTATATGCCGCAATCGAACCAAGATGCGGGTAGAACGTGTCACCGACTTTCAGCTTGTGGCTTTTGGCAGCCGCCGAACCGATGACCGCCCCGAAAGTGTCCGAATTCGTAAAGCTTTTGCCGTCGGTCTGGAATTCGTAAAGTTTATCATGACCGTATTTCAAAGCCGTAAAATACACGGGATACGTAGCGACAACCGGTGCCCCTTTGTAAGGCTCACTGATGGCAATGGGAATGGCCTTCTCAATTTGCTTCGCATAAAGCATGCCGCTGTCAATATCTTCATAAAGACTGTAAGGAATTTTCCCCTCCGGCACGGAGATATAAAACGACGTGCTGAACACCAGCTCCAGCTTGCTACCTTTCGGACCAATGACGAGGCTGTACCCCTGCGTACTCCGTTGAAAGGTTTGGCTGATCACCCCGTGAATGACCAAGACTGTCACAACCAAGGCAACCCCCAAGGCCATCGACAATGCCGTTAAAATCGATGCCAACGAACGATGCTCAATACTACGCCAGGCTATTTTCCAAAGACTCATTTTGATTTTAATTGTTGGGTGGTTTTGGTGTCGGTATTTGTATTCTTCCGATGGTTTCAACTTATGGCAATCAATCGGTCATAACAATTCAGAGGAAGTATGATTCCATTGCATTCCTTTAGGAATGCATCGCTTGGCAGAAAGCGTTGTCGTAGTAACGGTCCTCGCATTCCATAAGAATGCGTCCATAACCGCTTGCTGGTTGCAATTCTAGTGGAAAGCAGAAGGGTTATATGGGGATATCGTTTTCTACCGAGCGATGCATCCCGACGGGATGCTGACGGCATCAATATATTTTCCAAAATTGCCTCGCCTTGATTACTCAAACTGTAAACAGAAGAATTTTTTGCCACGGAAAACACTGAAATTCACGGAAAACTTACGAATGGGAAATTGAAAAAACCATGGGAAAACGTTCCTCTCCATTCCAATCAAATCTTCCGTGTTTTTCCGTGAATTCCGTGGCTAAAAAAACATTTTCTTTTCACTTTGAGTTGATTAAATTCAAAGTTACACCCTGCTTTTATTCCAATCGCTTTGATAATACCAACCCAAATAATCAAAAAATGGATGATCCCCAAACATAGAATGATTCATTATTTCTTCATACGTCCAAAAATGATCAGTATAATCATCCATAGCAAAAGCTGGTATTACTTTCATGAATGCTTTGACAAAATCCAGTGTTTCTGCTGTTCCATCGAATCTTCCAGAAATATCTACGGTTAATTCATAGGGACTATGTAAGCCAGTCAAAAAATCTATCGTTGTAATGTCCTCAAAATAAAAATTTCCGTTATTATATCCAGTTCCTTTACAATCAATCTCATCAAGTCCCAAAGGATCGTCTGGTATCAAAGGTTCATAGCCACGAACGTATAAAAGCCCAGTCGATGTTTTATCATAAGCGAAAACCAGCCATGGCTCCTTTTGTGACGTATCACAGTAATTGATCTATGAAATCTCTAACCTTGTTTTTATGTTTTTCTTCAAATATCAAAAAAACTGAACGCATTGGGATTATTCTGCTATGCTTATTCCGTTGATTCCATTTCTTCCGCCATCTGTCTTGCCTTATCGGCCAATTCAAAACCTGCGGCGATTTCCTTGTCAAAGTCAAAATCTATTTTTGCCAACTGTTCAGGCGTCATTAAATCGCGTGCAAATCTTACCGTTGCCGCTGCGATTTGCACATGTTCAGCAACACCACTTAAAAAAATTGTTCTTCTGTGGTTAATGTCATAATAGAAAACTCCTTGTCATTTCTGCAAATCCTGTACTACCATCACGCTCCCACTACCTGTTGTTTTCGTTGCACGACGAGATTGACCTCGCTCAGTTTGTCAACCCGGGTGAACTGGTTGGCGACTTCCGGTGCGTGCGTTACGAGAATCAAAGCAACGCCTTCTTCGTCGCAGGTTTGGCGGAGCATGTCAATGACCTGCTGCTGGTTTCCGACGTCAACATTGGCCGTCGGCTCATCGGCCAGCACGAGTTTCGGCTTATTGGCCAAAGCCCGGGCGACGGAAACCCGCTGCTGTTCGCCGACGGAAAGCTGACCCGGTTTGTGATTGAGCCGATGTCCCAACCCAACGCGGTCGAGCAGGGACTTTGCCCGTTTTTTGTCGTGGCGGTCACTGGCAAAGGTCATGCCCAGCAACACGTTTTCGTAAGCCGTAAAACCGGGTAGCAAATTGAATGTTTGGAAAACGTACCCTATTCGCCGGGCACGAAACTGGTCGCGTTCCGCTTCGCTCAAAAGCGGCGTGTCCCAACCGTCAATGAGAACATGCCCCGAAGAAGGTCGCAAAATGCCCGCGATGATATGTAGCATCGTCGTTTTACCGCAACCACTTGCGCCGACAACGACCACTTGTTCGCCTGCTTCGACGGCCCAGTTCGGAATGTCCAGAATCGGCAACTCGCCTCCGTCAGGTTCCAAATACGATTTTTTCAGTTTCTTGAGTTCCAGCATGACAGGATAATTGATTTATGGTTATTTTTTCTGTAAATTCCATCAATATTGTGCCGAAAAAGAGCATCACAATATAGTATTCCCTCTATATTTCTATTATTACCAGAAAATATCAAGAACGAAAAGGTGTTGCAAGAAAAAATGTGGAAATTCTGTCGGCTCAAGAGAAAGTGCTTGTATTAAATTTTGACACAAATGACGCAATGGACTTCACAAAGAAACAATGTCGGCTAAATGGCGTATGACACTACTACCCTACCATCCCCAGTGGTTTGGAGTTAAAAGTCAACCATTATGGTCATGTTTTTTATTGAGCAAATTCGAGGTTGCGACGTGGTTTATTCGTTTGGTGACGCGGCGTGGGATTGTGGGCGGACGAGGGTTTTTCCGTCGTGCCGCAATACACCAACTCGCTCGTTGTCTTCCAGCGAATCGACTTGGCGTGTTGCCGAACCAACACGTGCGCACCGCGAGAAGTGATGCCGTGCAAAAAATTCCAGCAGCAAAAATTCCGGTCTTCCAGCCACAGATCGCCGGGCTGTGCCAGCTTGACGAGTCGGGAAAACAGGCTGCGTTCCTGCGCATGACCGTCGCGACAAAGAATCGTATGCGTGATGAGATTCCAGCCCGGCTCGAACACCACCAACGCGAAGCCGGGAAGAGGTGCGGCGTCTTGTTCGCGCAACGCTTTGATGCGGCGGTCGGTGGCGGCGATTTTGTTTCCGTCAACGGTGCGGAGGCGATAGCCCGGAATAAGTTCGGGCATCGGCGGCTTGATTTCGCGGAGGACTTGGATCATATTTTCGGCGGTTTCACGGACGAGGGCTTCGGAGACGGGAATTTCGACGCCGGCGATTTTGTCGTACAGGGCATCGACGGTGAACGGAAGTTCCTCGTGCCAGGCTTTGTAGGCGGAGTGAATTTTCGGTCGAATTTTACAGGCAAGAGCGTGTGCCACCAGCGATCCATCACCAAAGTGCGAATCTCACACTCCGCCACGTTGTTCGTCGGACCGATTTGCGGGTTGCAATGCTCCCTTTCCTTTTGCGGGTCGCACTGCTCCTCATCTTTTTGCGTCGGCTCGTCGATGAACAAAAAGTAACTCTCGCCATGTTTTTCAAAACGCTCCGCAATCACCGTCGCCTTTTTGTGACGGTTCATCAAACGCTTGAAGCTGATCTCCGTCAGTTCAGCCTGACGATGAATCGTTGCAAACACCTTTTTAATTCTACAGCGCAACTTGTATTTTATTTTTCATCACGAAACATACGAAACATACAAAATTTTGCCTATAGAATGATAAACCTGAAATATCTTCCATTAAAAATACGTTCGTTTGTTTCGTAAATTTCGTGTAAAAAAAATGAACTGCTCATTGCGCTGACCGTTGCCGTTGCCTTTGTCATTGCCACGACCTTTGCCGTTGGACTTGGGGGCTTTCGGCGGCTTGACGATATCGAAGGACGGCGGCTTGGAGGAATTCGCGGAGTTTTTTTCGAGAACGGCGATGCGCTCCGTCAACTCCGCGATAAAATGCCTGTGTATTTTAAGATGATCGTCGGGCAAATATTCATGAACCGAAACCACCGCCGTATCGTAACGTGATGCCCAACGTACCGCCTGTTCTTCCAATTCCTTGCAGTAAAATCCCGTTCCAAAGTCTTTTGGAAACTTTCTTTTGATGGTTTTGGGATTTTCAATCGGACAATATCCGCCGTGATATATCTTCATTTTGATTGATTACTTACTCTTTCTTAAACTCAACATCAATAACCTCATCGGTGTCGGGGCTGGGGCGTTGTTGAGGTGGTTCGCGGTAGCCATAATAGCCGTCGTTTTTTGTTCTTTCCTGAAATTGCCGGTGCATTTTCGCGGTTTGAATGAGAAAGTGCTGTTGCAGGATGACAAAGACGATCAGTCCGCGAGTGAGCGGGAAAAGGCATAGCAGCGCGATCAGGTCGGACACGAAACCCGGCGTGACGAAAAAAATCGCGGCTATAATGACTAGTACGAGGTTCAAAACCATGTCCTGCGGCATGGGATTCGGAGCGATTTTCGTCTCGTAACGCCGCCAGATTTTCCGCCATTGCCGCCAAGCGAGCAAACCGCCTGTGACTGCGATACCAAGTACGGCCAACGTGACGAACAAGCCGTCGATGACAAACAAATCACCGAACCATTTCTGCATGAGTTGGAGACTCACCAGATCGAGGAACGAGACGGAAATCAACAGGATAACCAAAAAACGAAAAAACACGTGACAATCCCCAGTCAAAGAGGCATCAGACAGAAAAAACACTCTTTCTATTATACTCCATAAGTCCCGGGATTGTACCGTGCCATAAAAAAAACCGACAAGGACATTTTGATCCAAGCCGGATGATTATTACTGTCTTGTCACGGAATACATGGCCTATTTTCCGAACAGGCCGAGAATGGAACTGTTAATGGTAAATGGTTCCGTCCAACTCCAGATGCAACGGATCAGTTCGAACATGAGGCTGCCACCGAGTGCCATGATAAGAACCATGATGAAAAGTGCGGTGACGCTCAGGCCGGTAAAGTTCGGGAGGCTGCTCCCTGCGACTGCAATCGGGGCCGCAACTGCCGCCGGTTCGGGTGTGGCTGTGCCAAAAACGCCAACCGGGTCATCGGCAATTCCGGAATCACCGAAAGAACCCATGTCACCAAACGGGCTTGCAGGCTCCGAGGCAACTTCCGCAAAATCAATACTGCCCAAATCCGCTGTAGCACCGTCGGTGGAAAACAGGTCGTCGTCTCCGATTTCCGGTGTGACGGTGGCTTTATCGAGGCCGTTACCAAAGTCAAAATTGTCAAGATCGTCGGCCAAGTCGCCTTCGATGGCGATGACTTGCGACGAACTTTCCGAATCGTCCGTCAAGAAAAGGTCATCTTCGGCCTGTAATTGAAAATCATCTTCGGCACCGAAAACCGTGGCCGTATCCGGGTCAACTTCCTCGTCGATGAGAGCAAGAATGTCGTCTTCCGGCGCGAGTTCCAAAATGGCGTCGCTTCCCCCTGCGGCTGCCCCCAGCGAAAACCCGCTTTCTGCGGCTGCGTCAAGCAACGAAATGCCGCTGTCACCACCCAGATTCAAACCACTCGAACTGCCGCCGATGACAACGTCGTCATCATCAAAAATTCTGTCACTTCCTGCCAGATCAACGCCGGAGCCGGAGCCGCCGATCAGCGAAATGCCACTGTCGTCGCCCAAATTCAAACCACTGCCGGAATCGCTACTCAGCGTCGGCGCACCATTCTCACCCTGAATGGCAAAAATTTCAATGGGTTGTTCCGGGAGCCGTACTTGAGGGCCGACCGGAGAGTCAGACAACACCAGTTCATCGACATTTTCGTCAGTGACCAGTTCCAAGCCATCGTCAAGATTCGCATTGGCGACCGCACCGACACTGTCTGCTTTCCCATCGTGAAGCGACAGAATACCGTCCCCAAACTGGGCAAAGGACGCAGAGTCGGCCATCATGGTCGGTAAATCCAGCTCGTCTTCGGAACTGAGCAGGTCTTCCTCATCACCGCCCAAACCGAAGGGAGAAAAAGGGCTGGAAGGCTTTTTCTGCGTCAGTGTGAGATAGTAATTATCGATGATTTCCTTTTTGAATTTCCAACTCGTGCCGTCGCGGAACCCTTGAATTTCACCCTTCTCGCGAAGGAGGTTGACTTGCGCGGTCGGCAACTTCAGAATTTCGGCGGCCTTTTCAAGATCGTAATACGGTTCGGACATAACAACTTCCTCTTATTGGTCTTTCTGTTCGACGATCGCCCGCATTTCGCTGGGCAAGGGGTTTCCGGAAATCGGGTTGTAAACATCAAATTTCAAGTCGCCGGCAATGTTCCGCACGGACATTAATTCGCATTTACCTTTGTCGGGGCCGGTCAAATAAACATGATAAACCGCCATCGACTTCTCCGCCGGATCAAGCACGGTCACGGTTTGCACTGTATCATCAATAACCACCGAAAACGCCAGCCACCGCGACGTGTCAAGCTGAAACGGGATTTTGACTTCCTGTGTTGCCGTGTTGTACGCTACCTGGCTTTGGTTGGGTAACATCGCGTTGTTGTTGATATACGGCGAACCAATCTGCGGTTGACCTGCTTGTGGCACCACGCCATAAGGTGTTGCCGTTCCTTGCGATGAGTAAGGTACTTGCTGCCCTTGTGCAAAACCAAGTCCCAAAAACGAAGCCGCAAGTGCCAACATCATCACCCAGAATCCCGAGCAAATGAAAAGCAACAAAATACCGCGCAAAGTCTCTTTTTTCATACAAAAATCCTTTTTTGAAAAGTGTTCAACCAAAGTATCCCAATGGGACGCCAGCAAAGGAAATTTCGCTAAATCAAGACAATTATTATTGTATTAAGGCGAAATTCCCATTGCAAGAAAAAACCACACAAATTTCCTGGTTTTCGCCAATTATTGATTTTTTGCAACAAGAATGGTAGGAGATTCAATTTAGAAACTGTCCAGAAATAAACTTTCAAGTGTTGCATTTATACTGCAAACGGGTACAAATTGTACTTTTTTGCTAAGGAAAAGCCGCCAATTTGTTCCCATTTTAAGTATATCACATTGAGACGTAAAGGAAATAATGCACTGCCATTTGTGAATGATATCGTACCAATATAACGCTCACAAGTCAATGTTGTTTTGGGATGGCTCCTCTGTTTTAAAATTTAAACACAAAGGGCACAAAATATAACTTTTGAAAAGTAATCAATTTGGCATTGTAAGATATATTATGATATAATTGCATATCTTTTCAATCTTTTTGAGTACGCGTTCTGAATCGTGAGGAACAAATATGCCGGAAGAACCATCGAAAAAACGCACATTTATACACCAAAAACGTACCTGGCTGCGGAAGTTCGATGACGCATTTCGCGGAGTTATGCAGTCGATACGCCAGCAGAGTAGCTACCGAGTCCACTTTGTCTTTGTCCTGATTGTTCCGATTCTCGCAATTTTATTGAAGTTACATCTCTGGGAATGGTGTTTCGTCATTCTATTGATTGCCGTGGTTATTGGGGCAGAAATGTTTAATACGGCCATTGAAAGCCTTTCCCGGGTTATTACCGACCAGTACGACGAGCGAATCCGACAAGCTCTCGACATTGCCAGCGGTGCCGTGCTCGTCATTTCAATCTGTTCGGCCATTCTCGGAACGGTCATCTTCACGGCGGCACTACTAAGAACGAATACCGCAGCAAACTAGGGTTTCGCTAAGCCTTATTTTTCATGTTGATTAAACAAGTAATGATTGCACTATACTGCAAACGGCGACAAATTATATTTTTTTTCACGGCACAGAGGCTCGAATGTCCATTTTCTCTGTGATTTCGTGCCTTTGTGTGAGATCATTTTTTAGGAAAAAACGATCATTTGCTCCCGTTGACAGTAATAGCGAGTCGTTCGGTGTTTTTTGTCGGATGAAGATTATCGAATACGTTTTGCCGCAAATATAAAACGCTGGTAACCGTTTACGGTTCTATTTCACCACGAAGATCACGAAGATCACGAAGATTACTCAATCCACAGATTTTCACAAGAAAAACCACAGAAGAAATGATCAACAGATTGAGGTCGAGTAGGCGGGGAGTCTAGCCCGGATATTTCACCGGCGTGGGTAAGTGGCTTGTTTTTTGTTTTTTCCCGTTCTTTGGGAGTATCGTGGGTTTTTGGCGGTCTTTTTCGCCCGATCTTGGCACATCTCCCCCTTACCCTCATCGGTGATTGATGTCTCTGTGTTGTGGTTGACATTTCCGGTGGAGGTTGCGATGCTTCCTATTGTATCGGCCGTCAGCCCGATCGAACATCGGGGAGCATCCGTCGGACATCGGGGAACGTCTGAAGTCGCCCGAACACCAACATTCACAACTCGCGCATCGGACAAAAATCCGGCATCGAAAACACAATCCGCCGCACTGATTGCAGGTCGCATTGCTCCCGCACTGATTGCAGGTCGCATTGCTCTCTCTCCGTCACCACCGCCGCAATTTTGAACAGCTTCACGCGAATCGTCGAACACTGAGCCTTCGCCATCGACGTGCCGTAAAAGGGAGCAGCATTGCTGCGACCTGCAACAAGTGCCGTGCGACGCAACGTATCCATCAACACATAAGCACAACTCGAAAGGAACAACCGAAAACGATTCGCTTGAAAACTATGGCAACTCGTGCGATCCGCAAACATCATCAACTGCTGTTCCTTGATGCGGTTCTCCATGTCGCCGCGAGCACAATAAATCTCTTCGTACAACGTTTTCGCATCGCCTTCGAGATTCGTCACGATATATCGCGTGTTCTCCTTGCCCAAACGATTGTTGCCATCCGGCAATCGCTCCGCCTTCACGATCACCTTGCGCGGAACTTTCCATGATCTTGCCTTATACTTGTATTCCCAAAACAATCGAAACGGCTCTTGCGAAGCCGCTACACAAATCCGTGACTTCCTGATCCGATTCGGGAATATGCCGCATGACAATGAATGAAAATGGCAAAGAAAACCTCCACGCGAAGACAAAACGATACGACTCTTCCGATGCGTGATTTTCCGCTCAATCGGGCGTTCACGTTTTTCGAGCCGAGGCCGGTCTTGCTGGTCGTCACGTCGATCAATGGCCGACACAACGTCATGACGGCGAGTTGCACTGCGTCACTCGGTTTCACGCCGATCATCGGTGTCGCACTTGGGCCTTGGAATCACAGCTACGAAACCTTACTCGAAACCGGCGAATGTGTCCTTTCCATCCCGACGGCGGACATGATGGAAACGGTGGTTGACATTGGAAACTGCTCTGGTGAAGACATCGACAAATTCAAGTACTTTCATCTGACGCCGCTTGAGGGACAAAAGGTGACCGCACCGCTGATTGCCGAAAGCCTGGCCAACGTCGAGTGCATTGTTCGTGAAAAACCAAGCTCCAACGGCCTGTATCTCTTCGTTCTCGAAGGTATTATACCTTACCCCGCCAAAATTTGGTTGTTTCTGAAGACCTGAAATCGGAGTGTCATCAGCGAGGTGATTTGTGATTTATATTTTTTGTCAAC
>Ga0082212_10003374_pt1 | contig 22666 bp, 16 predicted proteins | sample TergutNt197P3_FD_71548 | JGI IMG/M metagenome (GOLD analysis project Ga0082212, IMG submission 71548) | Neocapritermes taracua P3 segment gut microbial communities from Petit-Saut dam, French Guiana - Nt197 P3 | ecosystem: Host-associated > Arthropoda: Insects > Digestive system > Gut ...
AAAGCGTAAATGGATTTCCATTTTAGCCACGGAATACACGGAAAAAACACGGAAGATTTGATATGAAAAGAGAAGAATATTTTCACGTGATTTTTTCAATTTCCCATTCGTGATTTTTCCGTGAGTTTCCGTGTTTTCCGTGGCAAAAATCCTTCTGTTTACAGTTTGAGTAATTTCAAGGCCATAGAACAAGCCGAAATCGTCGTAATTTATTGTTATAAAACAACTTGTTTATTAAATCGCAAACAATGATAAAGGTGCATCTATCTAGCAGCCATGCCTACTTCAAAGGAAACAATTGATCGATGGTTGATACTTCCTGATGAATCTCCACAATTGGACTTTAAGGAAGCAAAAAACCATTTTGAGATGAAAGAACTCTATCGTTATTGTGTCGGTATTGCCAATGAAGGTGGCGGTCACCTTGTTTTGGGAATAACCGACAAACGACCACGTCAAGTCGTCGGGTGCAAAGCTTTCCAAAATCCACAAAAGGTGGAAGAGCAAATTCTCGATAAGTTGAAATTTCGAGTTGATACAGAAGTCTTTGACTACGATGGTCTCAGGATTCTGATTTTCAAAATTCCACCCCGGCCCCAAGGAACGGCATATCAGTTGGAAGGAACATACATGATGAGGTCAGGTTCTCACCTGGTCACGATGTCGGAAGACAGGTTGCGACAAATTTTTGCGGAAGGTCGTTCTGATTGGTTGGAAGAGTATTCCAAAACGGGAATAGATGGTCAAGGCATCGTTGAACTTCTTGATACGCAAAAGTTTTTCGAGTTATTGCATCTTCCCTATCCTCAGAATCGAAATGGAGTCCTTGATCGGTTTTTATCAGAAAATCTCATTCGAGAAGCACGTGGTCAATTCGATATGAAGCGTTTATGTGCTTTGCTTTTTGCTAAAAATCTTGAACTTTTTTCCGACCTCGAAAGAAAAACAATTCGTGTGACTGTTTACCCTTCAACGGGAAAAGCCGATCCGAGTGTGAGTACCAGAATATTCAAAAAAGGTTATGCTACGGGTTTTCAAGGGTTGGTCAATTACATTGTTGACCAACTGCCGCATAATGAACCGATTAAAGAAGCGTTACGGGTGGAACATAAATGGATTCCGCCGATTGCAATTCGCGAATTGGTGGCAAATGCACTTATCCATCAGGATTTTCACATTTCAGGAGCATGCGTCACCGTTGATATTTATTCCAACCGCCTGGAAATTTCCAATCCCGGCGAACCGCTTGTCGAATTTGACCGTTTCATTGATGGTTATCGTTCACGAAACGAAAAAATGACGGACATCATGCGTCGTATCGGGATTTGTGAAGAACAAAGTAGCGGAATCGATAAAGTTGTTACGGCAGTCGAAGCATACCAGTTACCGGCACCTGATTTTCGAAACTTATATGACCGCACCAATGTTGTGATTTTTGGCCCCCTGGAATTCAGAAACATGGGGAAAAGTGACAGATTGCGAGCATGTTATCAACATTGTGTTTTGAAATATGTTATGTCAGAGCCAATGACCAATCAGTCACTGAGAGAACGTTTTCACTTGACATCAAATAATACGCAAATTGTCTCTCAGATTATTGCTCAAACAATCGAAGAAGGTAAAATCAAAATGGATGACCAAAGAGGTACTTCGAAAAAATTTGCTCAATATCTCCCCTATTGGGCATAACTTTTATTTAATTTTCGCCCTCTCAAAAAACAGAAAATTTACATAAGTTATTATATCAAAACAACTTGCTTATTAAATCGCAAACAATGATAAGGGTGCATAAAACTAACCGCCATGTCCATTGAAGTCCGTCACATTACAAAAACCTTTGGCGATTTTTACGCGTTACGTGACGTCAGTTTGAAAATCGAAGCCGGGGAACTTGTCGCATTGTTGGGGCCGTCGGGTTCGGGAAAAACGACGCTGCTGCGGATCATCGCCGGATTGGAAACGCCGAGTGATCCAAACGGCGAGGTACTTTTCAGCGGCGAGAACATGCTCACACGACAAATTCGCGATCGGGGCGTCGGCTTCGTTTTTCAGCATTACGCTCTGTTCCGGCACAAAACCGTGTTCGAGAACGTCGCGTTTGGCTTGCGTGTTCGTCCGCGAAAGATACGCCCCTCGAATCAGGAAATCAAACGCAAGGTCATGGAACTGCTCACGCTTGTGCAACTTGGCACGCAGTACAACCGTTACCCGCATCAACTGTCAGGGGGGCAGCGGCAACGCGTCGCACTGGCAAGAGCCTTGGCCGTCGAGCCACAAATCCTTCTGCTTGACGAGCCTTTCGGTGCCCTCGATGCCAAAGTCCGTGTTGAGTTGCGGACGTGGCTCCGGAGATTACACGACGAAATTCATCTGACCAGTGTGTTCGTCACGCACGACCAGGATGAAGCCCTCGAACTGGCCGACCGTGTTGCCGTGATGAACGAAGGGCAAATTCAGCAGTTTGACACGCCTGACAAGGTGTTCCATGAGCCGGCGACCGAGTTTGTTATGAATTTTCTCGGTTCGGTCAACCAATTTCACGGGCGGTTCGAGCAGGGGAAAGTGTGGATCGGTCGTTATCGCCTCGAAACGCCGGAAACGCCCTTGTTCGATGGCAACGAACACGCAGTTTTCTTCGTGCGGCCTCATGAACTGGAACTCACCGAGTCACCCATCGAAGGCCAACTCAGTCTGCACGCTTTTGTGCGAAGCGTTCATTCCGCCGGGGCCAGGGTGCGCGTCGAATTGCACACCGAAACGAAGGAAACACTCTTTGCCGAAGTGACTCACGAAAAAAAGGAGGAACTCCAACTCGACGTGGGTTCGTCCGTCTTCGTCACACCAAGAAATCTTCGTATTTTCGGGGGCACCTCGAATCAGAGCCCGTAGTGTGAGCAAGGGAATCAGAGCCTCGCACAAAGTAAACGCAAAAGATAACATGGTTACGGCATGGCCACAGTCATGTTTTTTTGATGATATGTTCACCCATTGACTTCACAAGGATTTCAACATGAACCACCGAACTTATGAAAGCGTTTTTCGAGTCGCTCTTTTCCTGTTGTCGCTGACCACGTGTCTTGTGGTCAACTGTCCGGCGCAGGAAAACAACCACCGGAAATTATGGTATTCCGAACCCGCTGAGAAATGGGTCGAAGCCTTGCCTGTCGGTAACGGTCGTTTGGGTGCCATGGTTTACTGTAAAACGGATCATGAAATCCTGCAACTGAACGACAATACCCTCTATAGCGGCGAACCAGCCACGTCATGGAAGGGATTGGATATCACAACAACCTACGACGAAGTGGTAAGCATGTTGCGTGCCGGCCAATATGCCGAAGCGACCGACTTTCTGCAAAAAAACTGGCTTGGACGCCTTCATCAGAATTATCAACCCTTGGGTGAGTGGCATATCAATAACCATAAGGAAGGTGTCATCACGGATTATCATCGCGAATTAGACATTTCCAATTCTTTGCTGCGTATCAGCTATCAACAAAACGGCATCGGTTATACCCGTGAAATTTTCGCCTCACATCCTGACGATGTCATCGTTGTCAGGATGCGTAGTGAGACGAAAGACGGGTTGGACGTCACCACTTCGCTGTCGTCGGTGCATCCCACGGCAAGGCAAAGCGTATCGCCGGAAGGCGTCGTCTCCATGAGCGGTCAGGCACCGGGGTATGCTGAGCGTCGTTCCTTAACACAGTTGGAGCAGTGGGGTTTTCAGGAAAGACACCCTGAACTGTTCTTCCCCGACGGTAGCCGTAAATTTAACAAACAGGTACTCTATGACGACGAAATCAACGGTATGGGGACATATTTTGAAACCCGCATCAAAGCCATTGCCCCCGCTTCAAAAATGACTGTGGATGAAAAGGGGTTGAGGATTTCAGGGACAAACGAGATTATTTTTATCCTGTCTTCGGCCGGCAGTTTCAACGGGTTCGACAAAAGCCCGTCGCGCGAAGGCCGTGATGCCGTTCGGATCGCCGATGAGGTATTGGCCAAAGCCGCCGCTCAAACATACGACCAACTGAAGGAAAATCATATCAAGGATTACAAGTCGCTATTCAACCGCATAAATTTTGAAATGCCTGCCACCCCGGAACAGGAGGTGTTGCCTACCGATCAGCGAATCATCCGTTATAAAGAAACGCCCGACAATGGCCTGGTGACGCTTCTTTTTCAATACGGCCGTTATCTGATGATCAGCGGTTCGCGTTCGGGCGGGCAACCCCTCAACCTGCAAGGGATATGGAACGACCAGGTGATACCGCCATGGAATGGCGCTTACACCATCAACATCAACACCGAGATGAACTATTGGCCTGCGGAACTCACCAATCTCTCGGAATGCCATCAACCTTTTTTGCAAATGATCAAGGAAATTGCCGCAACGGGTTCCGAAACGGCACGTAACATGTACCATCGTCGGGGCTGGGTCGGCCACCACAATGTTTCCATCTGGCGTGAGACCTATCCCAATGACGGAGGCCCGGTGGCATCCTATTGGCCGATGGTGAGCGCATGGCTTTGCGGCCATTTGTGGGAACATTACCTTTTCACCGGCGACGAGGCTTTCCTCCGCGACGAAGCCTATCCGCTGATGAAGGGGGCTTCTGAATTTTTTGCCGACTGGCTGGTGGATAATGGGGAAGGTTTCCTGGTGACCCCGGTGAGTACCTCGCCCGAAAACTCTTTCGCCACTGCCGATGGGTAAAGGGCTGCGGTGAGCATGGGTTGCACCATGGACATGGCCTTGATTCGCGAACTGTTGACCCGAACTATCCATGCTTCCGACAAATTGAGCAGGGATGCGGATTTGAGAGAGGAATTGCAGGAAAAGTTAGCGAAGCTGCTGCCCTACCGCATCGGCGCAAAGGGACAGTTGCAAGAATGGCAACAGGATTTCAACGAACCGGAGCCGAAACACCGACATGTATCGCACCTCTATGGGCTGTATCCCGGCAATCAGGTCAACAACGACCAGACGCCGGAGTTGATGCAGGCCATCGCCCGCACGCTTGAATTGCGCGGCGACGAAGCGACCGGCTGGTCGATGGGCTGGAAAATTAACCTCTGGGCACGCCTGCTCGATGGAGATCATGCCAACAAAATCATTACGAACTTGTTTACCCCGATCGGTTTCGGTGATACCAGGTATTCAGGCGGCGGTTTATATCTCAATCTCTTTGATGCCCATCCGCCGTTCCAGATCGACGGTAACTTCGGTTATACTGCCGGTGTTGCCGAGATGCTTTTGCAAAGTCATGCCGGTGTGCTTCATTTGTTACCTGCCTTGCCCGCTGCCTGGCCTGAAGGGAAAATGACCGGACTTCGCACCCGCGGCGGTTTTGAAGTCGATATGGAATGGAAAGACCACAAAATCGTGAAAGCCACAATAACTTCCCACTTGGGTGGCAACTGCCGTCTGCGTACTGCTGATCAAATCATGATCAATGTCCCGTTTCAGGAAGCGACAGGCATCAATTCCAACCTGTTTTTCGAGACAATTTCCCCGGGACAACCGCAAAACCTGAGCAATGCCACGTTAAAAGAATTGCCGGAAAAGACGTACTTTACGATTGATTTTATGACCGAAAAAGGAAAGACATATATAATATCTCCTGATTCTACAGCGCAATCCGTTTTTCATTAATAGCCAATATTTTCAAAGTTTGCGAATTTCGTGTGGTTCGTGTCAAAATGTTGTGAGTTTATTGCGCTGTCGTACTAACTACTGTCTTGTAAAAATTAAATTTTGGGATACAGTATTCAAGGTAGGGCGGTCACGGCGTGACCGCCGCAATGTGCTATCCCAATTTTTAATATTTACAAAGTACTACCCACTTGATATACAATAACCGCCAAAAGGAACGCAACGGCGGTGTTGAATCCGATGGCGGTGGCAACCCAGCGCAATTTATGGGTTTCACGGTAAATCACGACGCAAGTTGCCACGCACGGCGCGTAAATCATCACGAAGAGGATCATCGAAAACGCCTTGACACCGTTCCAGTCGGGGTCGGAAGCAAGTTTGGCACCGATCATTCGGCTCTTGATTTCTTTGGGGTTGAGTTTTGGTGAAACGTGAGTATCCAAACTTCCCGGCTTGGCATTGGGTTCCACTTTATGCAGCGTACCGAGCGACGAAACGATCACTTCTTTGGCCACAAAACCGCCGATCAGGGCAATGTTGTCGCGCCAATCGAAACCCGCCAAGCGGCTGACCGGCTCCAATGTGCGACCGATTCTTCCTGCGTAAGAGTTGGCCAAACGTTCGCTGTTGTCAGGGCCATTGGCAGGCATCTCGGCACTCGCATCCGTTCGCGGGAAATACATCAGGCACCAGAGTAGCATGTTGATCACGAGAATGACCGTGCCCGCCTTTTGCAGGAACGACCAACTTTGTTGAGCTGCCGTTTGCGTGATTTTGGAAAAACGCGGCCATTGCCAGGCCGTCAGTTCCATAGGCACTCGCGAACATCGTCCGCAAAACACGGTGCGGCTCAAAAATTTCGCACAAACCAAGGCGATTCCCCACGAAATAAACACGAGCGATGCCATGATCAGCCCTTTCCACGCGGCAAAGAACGTGCCGACAAGCAGCAGATAGACCGGCATTTTCGCCCCGCAATTCATCATCGGCAGAATCAGGATCGTGAGTATGCGTTCGCGTTGGTGTTTCATGCATCGGGTGGCCATGATCGCAGGAACGGCACAGCCGCCGCAAATGCCGCCGGCAAGAATCATCGGCATGACGCTTTGACCTTGCAGACCGAATTTCCGCATAAGCCGATCCATAATCAGGGCAACACGCGCGATATAGCCGCTTTGTTCCAAAAACGAAAGGACGAGGAACATGAAAAAAATCACAGGCACAAACATGACGACGCTTCCCACACCGGCGATGATGCCGTCAAAGATCAGCGAGTGTATCGGGCTGTTTTCTCCCCAAGGCAAACGCGGTTCCAGCAGAACGGGGAACCATACGTCAAACAACGTCCTGACGAAATGGACGGGCGTACTCATTTCCCAGAGCCATGCGCCGTCACTGTTTTGCGTATAAATCGGAACCCAATGCCAACCGTCGGCCAGCGAAAAGGTAAGTTGGAAGGCGCAAAACATGACCAATGCAAACAACACGTACCCAACGACCAGATGGCAGGTCAAACGGTCAATCGCGTCGGACTTACGGTTGTGTTGCACACGACTTTCAGAATCGTTCGATGGGTTTTCGATATCGTACAAAGGTTCGTTATTTTCCGCTTTGGTCATTGCTATCCTTTTTTTTGAGCGTGATTTGCGCTGAAACATAATCGACAAATCGATCAACGATTTCCGCAGGAAGAGCGTGTTCCAATCGACAGGCGGTAGCTTCGGCCAGTTCGTCATTGACATCCAGCACGTCTTTCAGGAAACGATAAAACACTTCGTGACGTTTGATGACCGATTCGGCATGTTTGAATCCATCAACAGTCAGATGAACTTCCTGATAGGGTGAGTAACTGATCATTTTTAACGTTTCCAACTGCCGCAGAGCGATCGTCACTGTCGATTTGTGAACCCCGAGACGGTTCGCAATTAACCCTGGCTTGACCCCACCACCTTCCTCAGCGGAAATATGGTAAATCGCCTCAAGGTAGTCTTCCATCGTATCGCTGAGAGATGCCTGTTTTCGTGTGGACATGGAAATAACCTTGCAAAATGTTGTAGTTCTCAAACTTTTTGCTATTATTGACCGAAAACGTTTGGAGTCAATGGGGGAGAAGAAACTTCTGACTGTTGACGCTTCACGAATTATCGTTAGGGTATAGGGTAATGACTGGCGACTCTGTTGGTTTTGATTTTTGAGCGAGAAACTTGTTTTATGACACAGTATTTGCAGGCAAAGGCGGGGATTATTACCCCGGAAATGGAAACGGTTGCGGCTGGCGAACTGCTTCCGGCAGAGGTGATTCGCGATGAAGTGGCCGCCGGACGTATGGTGATTCCGGCCAACAAGGTGCATCTCGAAAAAGGGCTTGACCCCATCGGAATTGGTATCGCAGCCCGCACAAAAATCAACGCAAACCTCGGTAATTCGGCCTTGCTGGGCGATACGCTGAACGAATTGGAAAAGGTTCAAATCGCCGTAAAATATGGTGCCGACACGGTTATGGACCTTTCGACCGGCGAGGAAATCCACGAATTGCGTCAGAAAATCATCGACGGTGTGCGAGTTCCGGTTGGTACGGTGCCGCTTTACCAAGTGTGCGAAGAGCTGGACGACATTGCCGACATGAAATCGCACGATTTTCTGAGCGTCGTCGAGCAACAGGCGAAGCAGGGTGTCGATTACATGACGATACACTGTGCTTTGTTGCGACGGCATCTGCCGTTGGCTGACAAGCGTTTGCTCGGAATCGTCAGTCGCGGCGGCTCACTGACGGCAAAATGGATGGTCGCCCACAATAAGGAAAACCCGTTTTATGAGCATTTCGATGAATTATGCGACATTATGCGCAAATACGATGTCACTTGGAGTCTCGGCGACGGCTTGCGTCCCGGTTGTTTGGCCGATGCCAGTGACGAGGCACAATTTGCGGAACTCGATGTTATGGGCGAACTTACGTTTCGCGGATGGGAACGGGGAACGCAGGTGATGATCGAAGGACCGGGGCATGTTCCGATGGATCAGATCAAAATGAATGTCGAACGTCAAATCAAAGTGTGTCACGGTGCGCCGTTTTACGTGCTTGGACCTGTCGTAACGGATATTGCACCCGGGTACGATCACTTTACCAGCGGCATTGGGGCGGCAATGGCGGCCATGTACGGCGTGGCAATGCTTTGCTATGTGACGCCGAAAGAACATCTCGGTCTGCCAAATATGGACGATGTCAAACAGGGAGTCATTGCGTACAAAATCGCGGCTCATGCGGCGGATGTTGCGCGGCATCGCCCCGGTGTGCGTGACCGGGATGATGCCATTTCGCTGGCACGACGTAATTTCAACTGGCCGGAACAATTCCGGCTGTCGCTCGACCCGAAAACGGCGGAACGTTATTACCGCGAATCCCGCCAATTGTCCGCCGATCAAGCCGCCCATTGTGCCAACAACGAAGGGCTGGAAGTCGAGCAATACTGCACCATGTGCGGCCCGAAATTTTGTGCCATAAGAATCTCAAACGATGTGCGGCAAATGCGTAGTGGTACACAATAATATCAATACCTATTGAAACATCGGCATCGGTATCGGTTCACCACGAACCTGTTTGGCCATCTCATCCTTGTCGAAAGTTCCGTAAAATACGGCGTTCATATCGATCCAGGTGCCGATTTGCGCGATTTCGTCTCGTGTCAGCGTGACCCCTTCGTGGCCGTCACGCAAAAGTTGTATCAAGTGGCTTTCTCGTGCGCCCCATTGGCCGCCAACCGGCGTGGATTGTATCTGGTTCCGCTGCACATAACGCGGAACGAGTGTCTCCGTCGGATTTTGCTCATTCCACGGGTGCTGCAAGCAGAGAGCAAAGTAGGATTCGGTAAAGTCTCCTTTGTACGAACCACTCAAGTTGATGTTGCCGTCCTGTCGCCGGTCATTGTGACATTCGACGCATTTCCGGTCAAGAATCGGTTGCACCATTTCCGCAAAACCGTAAGGCCGTCCCGAATCGGAAGTTGGTTCCAGTTGCGACGCAGGACGATGCATTGCGAGAGGAATGTCCGCCGTCGGTGCCGCACTCATCCGGTACTCGTGGCAGCCGACACAGGAGGTCTGTTCGCCCGGCATGACGGAAGTGGTCGAGCGCATTGTCTGGTAGGCAAGGCCGTTTTCGTCAAGCACCTGAAACAACAAGGGTTTTCCTGCCGGAACCAAGAATCTTGCAGAACCGTCCGTTTCAATTGGTGCAACCCCCAAAATAGCACGGGTGTTTTCTTCACCGGCGGCACCGATTCGCGGGGCATTGGAAATCCAAGTCGCTTTTGGGAAAATCTGAACCACGCGAATCTGCTTCAGCGAACCGGGAGTCGCACTTTCAAGACCGGCATAAACATTGGTGATGAGCATTTCACCGGTCGGATGGTCTTCCTGAGTGTAATCCGCGTATGTCCCGAAAATTACAGGAGGAACAGGAACAGGCCGTATCGGAATCGGGTTGGTCGAACCGATGAGCGGGTCACGATAAATCAACTCGCGATTGCCTTGATCGTCCATCAGGTAAAGTCCCAGGGCGTTGTCGGTGTTCGGTTCCGGTTCAAAGATCAGGCGATCTCGGCTGTACGCAACCAAAAACAGTTTTTCCGAAAGCGGCCAGGGGGAATTGTAATACTCCGGAATATTCCAGCTTTCCGCTTCGGGAAAGGCACCCGGTGTCAATCGCGTCACTGCGTCAAGGCTGTTGACATCCACGGAAGGGTCGAGCAGGCAAACCGGGCCGCCGGTGATCGAATGGTGAGCCGACGCGATAAACACGATCTTATTGCTGTTGGGAATCGGCTTGGCCTGAAAGGTGCAGTGAGGAAGCTCAATGGCGTTTCCCCAAACAGCCCGGGGATTGGTGCCGTCCGGTCGGACGGCCCAGAGATTCTGGTGCGTCACGGCGTCACGGTCGATATAGTCCCAACGGGCAAACAGGAGCGAACCGTCATTGCCGACAGCCGGAAACCATTCATTGACGTCGTTGAATGAAATCGGGAATAAATCGCCCAAGTCAGGATTCATCCGGTAAAGCGTGAAGGAATGCCAGCGTTGACTGAAATTCGATCCGAAACAACGCGAATATGCCTGCCGGCGGGTCGAAACAAAAGCGAGGTCACCGTCCGGCAGGTATTCCGGCATCATGTCGTCGTAACAACCGTCGGTCAATTGCCGAAGTGCGGTACCGTCCATGTTCATTTCGTAGAGATGGTAATAGAATTCGTTATCGCCCTCTTCGTTGACGGGAAACTTCAACCAGTCGGGAACTTGCGGCGGAACGGCAACGTAAGAAAAAGCGATCCGACTTGCATCATGAGACAGTCGCGGTTCCAGAACATTTCCCGGCGGGAGATTGTCACCGAGAAGATCACGATGACTGAGCGAGTAACCGGGGTTTTCGAGAATGTAAAGTCCGCCGCCCGGACGTTGCCGCCAACCGAAATATTGGGCGACGTGATGAGTGTAACTCGGATGACGCCGTTTTACGAAAAGCAGTTCGTCGATGTCGAAATCCGGTTGACTCAAAAACAATTCGCGTTTGAGAAGCCGTGTCTTCAGATAAAGAACCTGCCAGTCGCGTTCGGTGAGATTCGGCTCCAGCAATTTTTCCAACAAATCGCCCAGGTGTTTGCGTTCGACTTGATATTCGCCATAACCGCAAGATCGATAATCGGCGATCATCCGGGTGATTTGACCGAAAAGCTGATGTATGCAACGCGAAAGATTTTTCGGCGTTGCTTCGTGGAGGGATTCCGCATTCAGGTGTCCGTTCGGCCTGGCAACCCACGGTGCCGCGCGTTCCCAAGTGACGGGGAGATTGTTCCTGTAAAACCGGTCATCCTGAAGCCAGTTGGTGATGAGCAATTCCAACATCGCCTGATCGGGGCAATGAGGGGTGCCGTTGCAGATTTCCCGATATGCGGATTCATCAAGTGCCATGTCGAGCAAAAAATACGTACCCTGTGTTTGCGTCTCACACACTTCGTAAAACCAGCAACCGTTTCCCTGTTCTTTTCCAAACGCTTCGGCTGCCGCATAAATTTGATTCGTTTCCCAATAGGCAATCACCGGTTCCCAGCCGGTGGTGTCGCAGGAAATGCCGTTTCGTCTGTTGACGACAAACCGAATTGCGTCGTTTTTCGCGACCGTGATTTCCAATTCAGGGTTCTTGCCGATGCCGTCATTGCCTTCGAGTGTGTCGCTCCAAATCTTGGCGTCATTGTGTAAAATGGAAACGATCACGCCGTCACCTTCACGATGCAGTTTCTTAACCGGCCCCGTGATTTTGATCTTGCCGTCGATTGGGGCGATAAATTTCCGCACGGCATCGGTCTGGTTGCCGGGATGCTGCCAATGACGACCGACCCGCGTCCAGTCGGGACCCGTCCAGTATTCGGATTCATACCACACATCACCGTTGTTTTGCCGGGAAAGCTCCTTGTACTCAACGGGAAGACTGTCCGACTCTGTTACGCGAAAGATCAAGTCGGTCGCACTGACGGAAAAGGAAAAAAGCAGTGACAGCAGCAGTCCGAAAATCAATTCAAGAGATAGTTTTTTCATCATTTCTCTTCTTGCCTTTCTCAAAACGTAAATGGCTATTTCATTTTAGCAACGGAAGACACGGAAAAACACGGAAGATTTGTAGTGAAAATGAGAAGAATATCTTCTCAATTTTTTTTCATTTTCTTATTCGTGATTTTTCCGTGATTTTCAGTGTTTTCCGTGGCAAAAAATCCTTCGGTTTACGGTTTGATTACTTGAGTTTCGCATCCGCGAAATTGAGGTATTGTTGCCAATCGTAGTCGGTGACATCATGCACGCCGGTGCGGATGTGGTATCGGATTGTCGCGCCGATCGGCTTGTTGAACTCCGGCATGGTGGCGTCATAAATCATGCCGTCTTTTTCGGTGACGATCAGTTTTCCGACATCATCGCCAATACCGTCCGTGCCGAGCAACCGATAAACCGTGTCGGCGTTGAAAGCGGCCAGCATTTCACCTTTCGGGTCGGCCCACGGGTCTTGTTCCGCACTGGCAATGTAAACCGGTCGCGGTGCGATCAGGGCCACCAACTCATGTTGGTCGATGGGTAAGGCCGCTTCGTTTTTATTGTACGGATTGAAATTTCCGCAAAACCATTGTGGCCGAACGGTCATGGTCAAGCCGATCGTTTCGCCGATGGCACGCCGCGAAATAGCCGCCCCGCCGCTGCCGGAATTGTTGGAAATGACCATCGCAAAACGTTCATCCTGCGCACCGGCCCAAAGTGCGGTTTTGCCCAACCGCGAATGGCCGAATACCGCTACGCGATCGGCGTCAATAACCTCGTAAGTTTCAAGGTAATCAAGTGCCCGCGACAGCCCCCATGCCCAGGCACCGATGCTGCCCCATTGGTCGGCGTCCGGTCGCGTTTGACCTTCGTGATAAAAAAGCGGATGGACGCCATTTTGGAAGCCGTCATCGAAGTCCGGGTCAATATCGCCATAAAATCCGACGACCAGAGCGTAACCTCGGTCGATGATCATTTCGATGGGCCAACGCGATTTTGACGAACCACGCGGCTTTGGCTCCGTGGCGGTTCTGCTGTTCGAGTCGGGGTACCACGATTCGGCAATGATGACATCAGACTCGTCCGTGATGGTATGGTTACCGTTGAAGTTCAACCCCAAAAATGTCGGCACTCGTCCCGTTGCCTTGTTGGGAACATAAATCAACAGGTCAAGGTACGGTTCATCGGCCTTGTCGGAAAACAGGATACGCACTTCCGTACGCGTCGCTTTGCCACCGACGGCATCCGTTTTTTCCGATTGCGGCACATACCGCAGCTTACCATTGAGTGCTTGGGCCGTTTGAGGCGTTTTGCCGTACATCTCGCGTTCAAACAGGGCAAGCACTTCGGCACGCCGTGAGTTGCGCCAGGTTTCGGCATCTTTAACCACCGTGCCGTCACCGGCCGTGAGTGGGTCGGGCAACATGTATTGGGAAATCTTGTTTTCGTCAAAATTTGCAACAAAACCGGGCTGGGCATAAATTGACTTCGTCATACCAAAAAGGACAAAGAGACATAAGAAAGCATAAAACAGGTATTGTTTCGACATGGTGAGATTCTCCTGTGCATTGTCAGTAAAGGTATAAGGCTTCTGCCGGATATTAACGGGACAAGGTAGGGCGGTCACGCCGTGACCACCGCAAGCACAAAGTTGGACGATTAATTACTGGCGAAAGTCTAAGTCCATTCACGGGTTGTCGCGCAAAGAAACAATGTGACCAGGTTGCCGATGTTCGCAATGACAACAAGCATCGCCACCCCAGTCAAGGCATGGTCAGGAAACATCTTGGTAGTCGTTTGGAATCGCAATATCAGAACGTAACCTTCTGATCGTGATCATCGGCAAAAACAAATGGACCAAGAACAATATCATCGCAGCAACATAACTGTAAATTTCCGTTTTGACGATTTGGGTGCCTGTTCCCGATGCGGAAAGTTTGAATGAATTTTCAAAATTGCGTTCCTCCGTTCGGTTGTCGAATGAATTTGCGCCACTCGACACAGGGTACTCCAGTGACATCGAAAAACGGACATTCACATCTTTTCCCGCTCTTTCTTCTTCCATCGGCAACGTAAAATCGGTGTAAAGTTGGTTGCTGGATTCGCGCAATTCGCGTCGTTTGCCTGAAATACGGTTTCCCCAATTTGCATAATGAGGATACGTTGTTACAAAGGCATCTTTTCCTTCTTCGGTAAGCGTTGCCGATACACGGTGGGTACTCCAGTAACCTTTAATGGACGTAATGTGAGAAGAAAAATAGACTCTCACCCGGTCGCCGGGGCCAAAATACTTGGGGGCACAGTCCGGATTGTTTCTGCTGCCCGACAAAGTTGCCTCGTGAAGAGTGGGAAGCAGGAATGCGAAAATTACCAGAAGAAGCGTCATGAAAAAAACATGAACATACCGACGGGATAGTTGTTTTTCCTCTCCCGGCAACGGTGGTGTTCCGGCGGTCAACACAAGGATGTCTTCTTTTGCTTGCGTCTTTTCCAGATTTTTTTGCGGATTGCGATTGGAACAACCCATGATTCCCCCACAATAGATCATAAGCGGAGCGAGAAACAAAAGGCAGGCCCATCGCCGACACAAATACGTCATGACATAAGCACCGGAAGGCGATGAATCGGTAAATGCAATAATAAGGAAAACCAGTGCGACAACCGCTCCGATGTAGCTTACAAAGCGGAAGTCGCGAAATTTTTCCAAGAACATTTCCGGCTGATAAAAACCGCAAACGGGGCAGGCCACCTGGTCACAGATTTCGTTTTTTCGAACCAGAAGCGAATCGGCAGCCTTTGCGAGCGCAATGCTTGCGGCCTCTTCACTTGGCCCTTCAGCGGAAATCAAACGACTGACGCGATATCCAAATTCCGAATGACAATTGTAGCATTGATGAATACGTCCCCATGAAATCGTTGTTGAAGCAGAGTACTTTTTACTCATGGAAAATGTCTCCAGTTACTGATTGTTGTTGAAGAGCCGCTTGCCCTCCGAAAACCATCATTTTACTGGAAACAATCGAAAAAGAAAATATCCGTCCAAAGTTTTGTTTCACGCAGAGATGCCCATACTCAAACATACAAAGGCAGGGTGGTCACGCCATAACCGCCGCGGTGGGGTCTTGTGGTCGAATCCATCCTATCACGATTTCAAGCCATCAAGCTTCATCTCGAGTTTTTCACCTTTGCTCATCATTTCGTCCCAAGTCAGTTGCTTCTTCTGCCGGGCGGCGTCACGTCCGAGGACGCAAGTCAGGTTGGACTGCACCGACGGGGCAACGGTCGGATTGCTGAAGTCGCCGCTTGCTATCGCTTCGGCAAATTCTTTTGCGTTTGTCACGGTGCCCGACCAGTAGTTGTCGCCGCAATTACCGCCTTCGTAGGGGTTGCGGCCCGTAATGTAAACATCGCCGAAATAGTTGGTTTCCAGCACGCCGCCGGTTCCCCAGGCACGGCAGATGATTTCATCTTTGACGGTGGGAATGAATTTCACGGACGCAAATTGCACAGAGACATCGCCCGGGTACTCAAAAATGACGTTAAAGTGATCGTTGATATTCCCGTTTTTACGGATTTTTCGACCGGCGGTTCCATAAGCACGGATCGGGTTTTTGCCGATAATCCAAGACGCAACGTCAAGCGTGTGGATATCCTGTTCGACAATGCAATCGCCGGAAAGCTCCATCGACTGATACCAATTCCGCAAATAAGATTCCGGCCCGTCCAGTTGTGTGTCATGTCCTCCGGCACTCCAGGGGTAATACGAATAGAGACTCACCAATTCGCCCATGTCTCCGGCGTGAACCCGTTTGATGGCTTCCCGGAAAAATCGGTTGGCCCGTGTTTGGAAATCAACCAAGAATCCCAGTTTCTCTTCCGTGGCTTTTTTCCCGGATTCACCGATCGAAACACAGCCCGGCACGTCCACCGCAATCGGCTTGGCCAGGAAAACGTGTTTGCCGGCATCAACAGCCGCTGCCGCCTGTTCCGGGTGAAAACTGGGAGGTGTTTCAATAACGGCAACATCGAGTTTGCTGTCCAAAAGACGCTTGTAACCCGAAAGCGTGCTGTAGCGTCGGTCAGCCGGAACGTCACGTTTTGATCCGACCGCATCAACGCGGTCCTGGAAATAATCCGCAACGGCGACAAGTTTGTAATTCGGGTTTTGATGAAAAACCTCCGTGATCCAGTCGCCGCGTCCGCCGCAACCGATCAGGCCGATTTCGAGAACGGAATTGGCCTGGGTTCCGGCAATGGCATCCGGCTTGACGATGGTGGTTGTTGCCGCTGCAAGAACCGAGGCGGCCAGAAACTTTCTGCGGGATAGTGTTGTTTTTGCCATGACTGTGTGACCTTTCTCTGGTACAAAATATTGTGGTGAAAAACGAAATCGAGAACCAAAAATAGTATAGATGATTGATTTGCAGAATACAAGATAGAGGTCGGAAGGAGGAAAACCATAGCAGCCTGGAGCGTGAGCGACAGAGCGGGCTTTTCATTTGCGCTGAGTTTGATAAACTGACAAGTTGAATACGGTTTTCGTAAGAAATTTTTCATCAACAAGGAACACTATGTCTCAAGATAATGAAATATCGATTCGGGAGTTGCAGAACCTGATTCGCGAGATGTACTTCGAAAAGGACGCCGAACGCGGTGTGGACGGCACGTTTATGTGGCTCATGGAAGAGGTCGGCGAACTGGCCGCCGCATTGCGGAGCGGAACACCGGAAGAAATCCGCAACGAGTTCGCCGATGTCATCGCCTGGCTGGTCACGATTGCGAACATCGTCGATTGCGACTTGACCGTGGCATTGGCCGAAAAATACGGTTCCGGTTGCCCCGGTTGCGGCCATTATTCCTGCACCTGCCCCGATGCGGAAAAACCATAAAACCATGAAGCGTGGCTTACATCGTTACTCCAATGTCACATCGACGATGCTTTTGGCCTCATCAAGCACACGTTGCAGGTGTTGCTCACCCAAAAAGGACTCGGCGTAAATTTTGTAGATGTTTTCCGTTCCCGACGGTCGCGCGGCAAACCAACTGTTTTCAGCCACGACCTTCAAGCCGCCGATGGGTGCGTCATTACCCGGTGCGTTGGTCAACCTGGCGAGAATCGGCTCGCCGCCCAGTTCTGTCGTCAACACCTTGTCCGGTACAAGATTGCTGAAGGCCGCCTTTTGTTCGGGCGTTGCCGCCTGATCGACTCGCATGTAGGACGATGTGCCGTAACGATTCTCGAGTTCGCGATAATGCTCGCCGGGATCTTTTGAAGTCTTGGCCAAAATTTCGGCAGCCAACAGATTGAGAATGATTCCGTCTTTGTCGGTTGACCAGACGGTTCCGTCGAGACGGAGGAAACTTGCACCGGCACTTTCTTCGCCGGCGAAACCAAGCATCCCGTTGAACAAGCCGTCAACAAACCACTTGAAACCGACCGGCACTTCGACCAAACGCCGCCCAAGCCCGGTTGCAACACGGTCGATCATCGAACTGGACACGAGCGTCTTACCGATGCTCACGTTTTTACCCCATTGCGGGCGGTTTTGGAACAGATAATCTATCGCCACGGCCAAATAGTGGTTCGGGTTCATTAACCCGGACGAGCACGTGACGATACCGTGTCTGTCCGTATCGGGATCGTTGGCCACGGCCAAGTCGAATTTATCGGCCAGATCGACGAGTTTGGTCATTGAGTAGGGGCTGGAGCAGTCCATGCGGATTTTTCCGTCGTGATCAACCGTCATAAACGCGAACGTCGGGTCAATGGCCGGGTTGACGACCGTAAGATTGAGGCCGTAACGTTCGGCAATCGGTTCCCAGTAAGCACAGCCTGCCCCGCCGAGTGGATCAACCCCGATGCGGATGCCTGAGCGGGCGATCGCATGAAGGTCAACAATATTCTTCAGATCGGCAATGTACGGCGTCATGAGGTCACGCGGGTGAGTCGTTTGGGCTTTGTACGACTCAATGTGAGGTAAGCGTTTGACATCACGGCACTTATCGGCGAGCAACGCATTGGCGCGATCTTGTATCCATTTGGTCACATCTGTGTCCGCCGGGCCGCCGTTGGGCGGATTGTACTTGATACCACCGTCTGAAGGCGGATTGTGCGACGGGGTAATGACAATGCCATCTGCCAAAGCGTTGGGATTGTCCCGGTTGTGGCAGAGAATAGCGTGCGAGATCACCGGCGTTGGCGTAAAGCCTTCGTTTTCCTGCAAGATCACATCAACATTGTTCGCCGCAAGCACTTCAATGGCAGTATGTTGTGCAACCGTCGAAACGGCGTGCGTGTCCTTTCCGACGAAAAGCGAGCCGCCGTAGCCTTTTATCTTGCGGTATTCGCAAATCGCCTGTGTGATGGCATAAATATGTGACTGCGTGAATGAACCGTTCAGCGGCGTGCCACGGTGTCCGCTTGTCCCGAAACTGACCCGTTGCTCGGGCAAACCGACATCGGGGACCATCTCAAAATAGTCTTTTTCAAGCTGGTTGGGATCAATCAGTAAAGATTCCGGTGCAGGCTTGCCTGCCAATTCGCTTATCATCACGTCTCTTCTCACCTTTTTATATAACACCACTGCAATTTCGTCTCAATCGTTCCTGTAATATACCAGTAGTTTCAGGCATTTCCAATCATCGCAGCAATTTTTTTCGATTTTGGTTCATAGCCCAGACCTGAATGCTTTTTGACGGCAGTGTCTTGTAAAAAATAAATTTTGGGATACAGTGTTCAAGGTAGGGCGGTCACGCCGTGACCGCCGTAATGTATGGTGAGGATATTTTTTTTCTGGCAAAAGCCTTATCTGTAACATATCACATTCTGACTCACACCAGACAAGGATCTGCCGGTTTTCATGCAAATTTCATACCCGGATCATTGTTTGTCCCACCAATTGCCATAAGGATTGACCATTGTCCTCCGAACGTTACACCCCGGCCATGTTTGCCGAACTACTTGAGGTTTCGCCTGCGATGGTGCGTCAGTGGCATCGGCGCAGATGGTTGTGCGAATCGGAGGTTGTGAAAAAGTTGCCCTACTTCGCACTGACCGAACTGTTGCCTGCCAAACGGTTGGCGCAACTGGCGAAAAACGGTTTGGCCAATGCCGAAATTGCAAAGAAACTCGACGCACTTCAGGTGTTGTTTCCCAACATCGACCGCCCGATTGCCGCACTTGATTTGCGCATCGACGGGCGGGATATTTTTTTGACGAAAGAAGGACAACAGGTTGATACGGTCGGCCAAAAGTTGCTTGACTTTGCGCACGACGGGAACGTACCGACGGAGCAGATTTGCAACGATTTCCCCGTCTCACAACTTGATTCCGCATTTCAGGGAGCAGGGGGCAGGGAGCAGGGAGCAGAGGAATCAAAACTACCTGCGGCCCCTTGTTCCCTGTCCCCTGATCCGGACAAAAGCGAATTGTGCCGATATGCCTATCACTGCGAAGAACAAGGCCGGCTTGAACAGGCGGTTGAATATTTCCGTGTGGCACTTGCGGCAGGAGGCCCCGATGCGGCGATTTGCTTTCAGCTTGGCGAGTTGCTGTACCGTCTTGATGACAAAACCGCTGCGCGTGAGCGTTATTACATGGCGATTGAGATTGACGAACATTTCGTCGAAGCCCGTGCAACACTCGGTTGTGTTCTGGCGGAAACCAACGATTTGGAATTGGCCGTCAGTGCATTTCAAGGTGCCCTCTTACATCACCCTGACTATGCCGACGTGCATTATCATCTCGGCATGACGCTGCAAAAACTCGGTAAGACACTCGAAGCGGAACAACATCTCCGGCGTTTCCGCGAACTCATGCCCAACAGCCCTTGGGCGGAAAGGTAGGGCAGTCACGCCGTGACCACCGCATTCAGAGCCGCACACGAGTAAGCGAAAAAAACCAGAGTCTGCCGCGCAAGTAAGGGCATCAGAGTCGCAACCGTAAGACTGCGAAACTAAGCCAAGTCGCGATCTTCGAAGAGGAACAAGCCGAAAACGATGGCCAAACAACTGTACATGACAGCGTAAATCGCGGTACAAAAGACGTACCACCAAGTTGGCGGCTGGTCCATCGCGACATTGGTTTCCATGTTGAAGTGTTCCAACACAGGCAAAACCGCACAGGCAAGGTCAGCCACAAATGCCACAAAAGCAAGCTGACCGACTGACGACTGCACGACCATTGGCGCGAGGTGCCCGATGATGTAAACCGTCAAACAAATCGTCAGGTTCGGCAAAAGTGACAGCCGTGTCGAAATGGCAATGGCAATGGCCGCAAGCACCAGGGTTTCAAAAAAGGACAGTGCGAAACTCGGCAGCGTCGCTATCACTTGCCGCGTACATTCCACCGCGGTGGGGATGTCTTTGGCACTCTCACGGGCATCAAACACGACTTTGTACGAAACCGTATTAATGAAAAAGAAACCAAGAATCAGACAAATCAGTGTCACAGCCAACATCACACCGACGTATTTGCCAAGAATAAACTCGCGACGGCTCACCGGCTTGGCCAGAATCATCAGGGCGGTTTTACCTTCGAGTTCCTCGGCCACAGAAAAGCTCGCCGTCCAGACGGCCAGAAAAACCGCCATAAGTTTAATTAAAGTCAAACCTTGCGTAATGACCAGCTTCAGGTCTTCCCCCAATGTGTGATAAGGGATGTACAGAAAAATGAACAGCGCAAATAGTCCCAGCAAGGTCAAAATGAGGAAAAGCGGCTGTGATACGGCCTCTTTGAACGTAACCCAAGAAATGGCACCAATTTTTGGTACATAATTCCGAAAAGCCCAGACGAACAGGCCGAACAGGAGAAAAACACCGATTCCGCCAAGATCGATATACCTTACAGCGAGAATCCAGTTGGGAATCGTAGCGGCAAACAACGGCATTTCCAGCAAGTGCGAAGTCATATTAGTTGTTACTTGTGTCAAAAATTCTAGATTTTCAGCTTGAAAAACGGAAGTATTATTACTGCATTATACCAATATATATCAATCATATTCTGTTTTTCTGAAATCGGAATCCCTTTTTGCAAAAAAAATGTAGAGAATTTTGGTAAAGGCAACCTTATTTTTACCTTATTTTCCAAAAATAAAACAAGTTCAATAATCAAAGACTATCCAAAAAGCAACCTTATCACCTTAATTTTACATAGGCGTTTGAAATAAGATCATAAGATGTGATCTTTGGTGGACTATCGTTGCAACGATGGTTGTTTTGTTTGGAAAAATAAGGTAAAAATAAGGTAAGTTGCGTCACCCAGTGGCGCGCAGGGAGATGACCGTCGCAAGAAACCGTCCTGAAAGAACATCACAAACAGCTAGGATAAAGGAATATTTGTACCAAAATGAAAGAGTCACTATGCAATTACCACTGATCAGTTTCATTCTTTGTATGACAGCGATTCCGGTTTTGGCTCAAGAACCGGATGCAACCACACATTACCTTATGACGTATTTCGTCGGCAACGGCGAGGACGGTTTACACCTTTGCCACAGCATCGACGGCTTGACCTGGGAGCCGATCAACGACGGCAAGTCGCTGCTCGCCCCGACCGTGGGAACGCACAAGCTGATGCGCGATCCCAGTATCGTGCGTTCGCCGGACGGCACGTTCCATCTGGTCTGGACGATTTCCTGGACGCAACGCGGGATCGGGTATGCAAACTCAAAAGACCTGATTCACTGGTCACCGCAAAAGCCGGTGGTTGTTATGGAAGACGATACCGAAGCACGCAACTGCTGGGCACCTGAGTTGTTTTACGATGAGCCAAGCGAAACATATTATATCTTCTGGTCATCGACTGTGCCGGGCAAGTTCGGCAACGGCACCAGCGAAGACAATTATAACCACCGGCAATATTACATCACCACGAAGGACTTTGAAACCTTCTCAAAAACGAAGCTGTTTTTCGATCCCGGCCACAATGTCATCGACGGTTTCATGGCCAAAGACGGCGAACAGTATCTCCTCTTTTACAAAGACGAAACCTTGCGTCCTGAGAAAAAGACGATCAACCTCGCCATTGGTAAAACGCCCGTCGGACCATTCGAGCCGCAGGGTGAGGTCGGACACACCAACTGGATCGAAGGGCCATCAGCATTGAAAATCGGCGACTGGTGGTACGTCTATTACGATTGCTACCGCCTGAATCGCTACGGCGGTGTTCGCTCGAAAGACCTGAAAACCTGGGAAAACATCACTGACCGGCTTTCTTTCCCGAAAGGCATCCGACACGGCACGGCCTTTGAAGTCGATGCGGAAATCGTCGAAGGATTGAAAAGACTTTAGAAACAGTACCAAAATAATTACGTCAAACTGTCAAGTAAATGAGTCATTCACTCACCACGAAGATCACGAAGAACCACGAAGAATATTTTTAAAAAACCTTCGTGTCCCTTCGTGCTCTTCGTGGTGAAAAGAGGTAGTTGTTTT
>Ga0082212_10003375_pt1 | contig 22666 bp, 19 predicted proteins | sample TergutNt197P3_FD_71548 | JGI IMG/M metagenome (GOLD analysis project Ga0082212, IMG submission 71548) | Neocapritermes taracua P3 segment gut microbial communities from Petit-Saut dam, French Guiana - Nt197 P3 | ecosystem: Host-associated > Arthropoda: Insects > Digestive system > Gut ...
GCAATGTGCCTAACGGCTCGCGAGGACGCTCGCCCTCCATCGTGCCCAACGGCTCGCGGGGACGCTCGCCCTCCATCGTGAAATCTGTATTCTATGAAAACGCCGAAGGCGTGTAACGTGAGTAACCGCCGGTGGAGCGAGCGTATGCGGGCGGAACCGGCGGACGGCACGGCAATCGCCGTCAGCCCCAGCAGGGGCTGAACAAGGCACATCATTCAGCCCTTGCAGGGCTGGGTTTTTTGACTGCCCCCTGCCGCCGGTTCCGCTTACGCTCCACCGACGGTTACTCATGTTCAGCACCTGCGGCGCTATGTGACAACATCAATTTAAAGACTCGATCGATTGCCGTCGGCTTCGGGCATCCCGCGAGAAGACCCTGCGCCGTTCATCGCCTCAATATCTTTCTTCAGGCGTTCGCCGAGAATCTTGCTGCCGCGCGTGTTGAGGTGGTTGCCGTCGTAATAGTGCTCGTCGGCGAGGGGGGCGTCGCGGTAGTCGAGGCAGATGCCGCCTTCGGCGAGGATGAACGCCACCACCTCGTCGTAGCGCGCGCGCACGTCGTGCGGCACGCCCGCGAGGTAGGCGGCGTGGCAGGGCATCTGCACGAACACCATCTCCGCGCCGGCCGCCCTGCACACCTGGATCTGCTCGAGGATAACCCGCTCGTGCACTGCGTCCTTGGTGCGGTACACGGGATCCTTGCGCCCGTAGTGCCGCTCGATCTCCGCCGCGACGAACGGCACGCCGGGCTTGGAGATGAAGAGCGAGTCGTCCTGGTCCAGGAAGCCCGAGATGTAGTCGCCCTTCCCTTTCCGCGCCTTGAGCGCGACGCGCGTGTTCAGCACCATGTTGTACGCGCCCGTCAGCAGGTCTTTCATGCGCGCGGCCAGCGTGTCCTCGGGCGCGAACAGCGTCCACATCTCCGACGACGTGACCATCAGCGGGAAGAAGCGCACGCGGTTGTACGGGTACGAGCCGGGGGCGTCGCCCGTGTTGCAGAAGGCGGCCGGGGCGTGCGGCCCGAGGCCCGTCACGACGGCCGCGGGCCGCCCCTTGCCCATCCTCAGCGCGTGGCGCGTCTTAATCAGCGACACATAGTGCGGCTCGCTGTACACGGCGAGGTTCACCGCGTCGGGGAAGAAGGAGCGGTGGATGTTGTACACGACCTGCGAGTCGCCCACGAACAGGACATCCGTCTGCGCGGGCAGCGTGAACATCCGCGCGAAGTAACGCGCATGCACTACGGCGCTCACCGCGACCAGCGCGATGACCGGCAGCCCCACGAAAAGAAAGACGTTGCGTAAGAAGCGTTTCATACTCTCAGAATTGGAAATAGATGAAGGTCTGCTGCGCCCCGCAGTGTTTGGCGATGACATACACGATGCCCCAATAGACGGCCAGCCGCGCCCACCGCCAGCGGGGCAGCCGCGCGAGGCCGTGCTGCTCCCTGCGGTTCACCCACTCCACGCACAGCAGGGCCGCCACGAACGCGGCGGTCGCCCCGAATTCGCGGCACGCCTCCGGAAGCGCAAACGCGAAGCCGCCCGCAAACGTGAACATCTGCTTGAGCCACCGGCAGGTCTCCGTGATGCTGGATGCCCTGAAAACGGGCCAGCTCAGCATCAGCAGCATGGCGGTCGAAAGCATCTGCAGCACCTCTTTCGGGGACGGCAGGAAACGGTCAGCCGCCACAATCTCCTTGTGCTTGCGGTGCGCGCCCATCAGCATGAACGGCAGGAAAAAGACGCCCTGCACAAGGCCGAAAACGATGTACGTCCAGTTCGCGCCGTGCCACAGGCCGCTGAACAGGAAAACGACGAACGTGTTGCGCACCTGCTTCCAGCGCGGCACGCGGTTGCCCCCCAGCGGGATGTACAGGTAATCGCGGAACCACGTCATCAGCGACATGTGCCACCGCTGCCAGAACTCCGCGATGTTGCGCGAGAAATACGGGTAGGCGAAGTTGCGCCTCAGGTGAATGCCGAACAGGCGCGAGCACCCGATGGCGATGTCCGAATACCCCGAGAAATCACCGTACACCTGAAACGCGAAACACGACATCCCCAGCCACTTCGCCAGACCGGGCGCCGCGACGTCATCCGCCACCAGCGCCTGCACCATCACCGCACAATTGTCCGCGATGACCATCTTCTTGAAGAACCCCCACAGCATCTGGCGGCAACCGTCCACCGCCTTTGCGTAATCGAACGTGCGGCGCGTGAGGAACTGCGGCAGCAGGTTCATCGCCCGCTCGATCGGCCCGGCAACCAGCTGCGGGAAGAAGCTGACATACGCGGCGAACGCCACAAGGTCCCGCGTCGGGCTCAACTGCTTGCGGTACACGTCAATCGTGTAGCTCAGCGTCTGGAACGTGTAGAAGCTGATGCCGACCGGCAAGATGATTTTCAGCGTGACGGGATGCGCCTGAACCCCCAGCGCGTTGAGCAGCGCGATGGCCTCCTGGGCAAAGAAATTGAAATACTTGAAGACCCCCAGCAGCCCGAGGTTCAGCACGAAGCTCAGCACCATCCGCGCCTTCCGCCCACGCGCCCAACGCGCATCCGCCAACGCCAGCGCCCACGCCCACACCGTGCTGCACACGATGAGGATGAGGAAACGCCAGTCCCACCATCCGTAGAACACATACGACGCCGCCACCACCAGCGCGTTCTGCAACCGCACCGACCGCCGTGCCACGAACCAGTACAGCGCCCACACCGTGGGCAGGAAAATCAGGAAGGCTAGCGAGTTAAACAGCATGGCGTGGCATTCGCGCGGCGCGACGTTTTGTTGAGCGGATTAACAGGGCTGAACAGATGATAGAGTCGTTTAACTTGATGTTGTCACGTTTGCATGGGAACCACCCCGTCAGCCTGTGGCTGCCACCCCTCCACGGGAGGGGAATTTCGGCGCAGGATTCCCCTCCCGGGGAGGGGTGGCAGCCACAGGCTGACGGGGTGGCTCCTGCGGGGCGGTTCCCGTTGGCAATAGATCTAAACAGAGACATTCTCATGTGACAATATCAGGTTAAACCACGATAGCCATTTTATTTGATGATGCGCCAACGTTTCTTCGCGCACCACCCTACAGTCTCCCGGCGCCTTTGCGCCCCTGCTGGAGATTTCCCCGGAGCGCATTTCACTTGGACATTGGATGTTCCCTGTTGGATATTGGATATTCATCTCCCGCCTCACTCCACGCACCACAGTTTATGGTGCGAACGGACATAGATGCGTTTGCCCACGAACGCGGGGGTCGCGGAGACGGGGTCGCCCATGGGGTTGGCCGCCAGCTCCTTGCCCTCGCGGTCAGCCGAAAACACGCGGAACTCGCCCTTCTCGCGGTCGGCCACATACAGCCTGCCGCCCGCGACAATCGGCGAGGCGTAAAAACCGTCGTCCATCTCCTTGCACCAAACCTGCTTGCCGTCCGCGAGGTCGTGGCACCCGATGTCCCCCGCATCCGTCGCGAAGAACACCAGCCCGTTGTGAATGAGCGGGCTGGACACGTCCGGCAGGTATCCGTCGTTCCATTCCCACGCCTTCTGCGGCTCGCCCTCCGGCGGCATCTTGAACCCGACCAGCCGCATGTGCATATTCGCGGCGACCCACACGTCGCCCTCCCATGACAGCGACGGCGCGACCTCCCCGCCGACGGCCTTGACCTCCCACAGCTTCTTGCCCGTGGCCATCTCCAGCCCCCAGGTCTGGTCGCTCGCGTGAATGAGCAGCACGGGCGTGTCGCACACGGGCATCACCAGCGGCGTCGCCCACGACAGCCCGGCGTTGCGCGGCGTCTCCCAAATCGTGTTGCCCGTGTTCGTGTCAATCGCCAGCACGCGCGCGTGCTCCTCCTGGTCCCACTGCACCAGCAGCATCTCGCCGCAGTAAACCAGCGACGACGCATGGCCATACGGGTTCTGCGGCCGCCCCAGATAGACCTGCCACGCGAGCTTCCCCTCATGCGTCAGCGCGGCCAGATCCCCCGTGCCGAAGACGGCGTAAACGTGCTTCCCGTCGCACGCCGGGGACGATGCCGCGAAGCCCGTGTCCTCCGCGACCTCGGGGAGCTTCCCGCCCCCCTTCTCGCCGTCCGGGACGGGCGTGTCCCACAGCAGGTCGCCTGTCTCCGTGCTGTACGCCAGCACGCGCCGCGCCGCCGCGTCGCCCGTCGTCACGAACAGGCGCTGCCCCCACACGACCGGGCTGGCCGCGCCCGGATAGTCAATGTCCACCGACCACTTGACGCCCTGCCCCGCCTCGCCGTTCCACGCCACAGGCGGGTCGGCCGAAGGCGCGGCGCGGCCCGCCCCGAGCGGGCCGCGCAGGAACGGCCATTGCGCGTCCAGCGCCTCCTGCGACGCTCCCCTGCGGCACGCGCACCCCTCCTCCGGCGCGCGCTCCGTGTTCGTCAACCGCTGGCGCAACGCGCGGTCGCCACCCGCAATCGCCCCCCGCCGCCATTCAAGCCCGGCGGCTGCCGCCAGCAGCGCCACGCCCGTCACCAGCACCGCCGTCACGGCCAGACGGTCCGTCCGCGCAGGGTCGCCCTCCGCCAGCCCGCGCGGGTCCGGGATGTGCAGGCTCATGCGCCACGCCAGCCCGAAGCACCCCGCCGTCACCAGCAGACCGATGACCAGCAGCATCATGCCGCCTTGCCGGAACGTGAGGCTGCTGAAATACGCCCGCCGCGCCAGCTGGTCCAGCTGACGCGCGAACTCGACAGCCTGCGCGTCCTGCGCCCGCCCCTTCGCAAGCTCCAGCGACAGCACCTCCGAGCGCACCGTCTCCGCCGCGCCCGAGCGCATCCAATCGGTCGCCAGCAGCGCCGCCACCGTCAGGCTGAACACCAGCGCGACGAACCCCACCCCGCGCGCGCACTGCCGCAGGACACGGAAACGAGCGAAATTTTGAGTCGAAGTCATAAGGGTTTTTAGTTTACCGTTTTGGGTGTGCAGAAGTCAAGGGGATTCGCCAGAAATTGAGGAATCGATTGCCGTCGATGGCTTCCGGTGGCAGTCGATGGCATCGATTAAACCGCAAAACCCCTTGCCAGCACGAGCCACTGCGCATTGCTGAGCGTCTCCGCACGGTTCTTCGCGTCAACACCCGCCGCCTCCAAAATCCGCGCCAAATCCTCATCGCTCCGCCCCAGCGGCGCAGGGGCCTTGCGCAGGGCCGCGCCCAGCTGCTTGCGCCGGTGCATGAACGCATAGCGCGTCAGCGCCTCGAAACACTGACGCTCCGCCGCAGAGAGCGGGCACACGCGGCGGTCCAGGCGCACGAGCGTCGAGCCCACCTCCGGGCGCGGCCAGAAGCACGACGCCTTGACCTCGCGCACGAGCGTCACGTCATAATCGCGCTGAACCCACACCCCCGCCTGCCCGCGCGCGCCGCCCCCCTCCCGCGCCGCCAGCCGCTCCGCAACCTCCGTCTGCACCAGCACCGTCATCCTGCGCGGCGCGGACGGGTGACGCGCAATCTCCAGCAATATGCGCGTGCCGACGGAATACGGGAGGTTCGACACGCACGCGTCGAACGGCGGCGTGAAAAGCTCGTCCAGCGGCAACTCCAGCGCGTCCGCCTCAATCACGCGCAACGCGGGCGGGCTGCCCAATGCCTCCGCGAGGCGCGACGCGAGGCGAGCGTCCTTCTCGACCGCCGCGACGGACGCGCCCACGTGAAGCATCGCCTCCGTCAACACGCCCAGCCCCGCCCCAATCTCCAGCACACGCTGCCCCTCCCCTACCCCGGCGGCCGCGACAATCGCATCCAGCACATTGCGGTCGATCAGGAAATTCTGCCCCAGCGTGCGGTTCGGGTGAAACCCGTTCCCGATGCACCACGACTTGACCTGTGAAGGGGAGGTGAGATTCATGGGGAGAATTAGGAATTGGGAATGGCCGGGAGCGCAAGGCTTCCGCCTTGCAATTAGAAATTAGCGGCAATAGATCTAAACGGAGGCGTTCTCATGTGACACTATCAGGCTAATCCACTATGGAAACGGGGAGCCACGAAACACCCATTGCGAAAGAGCCTTTTTGCAGGCCCGTAATCCTTGATTCCTAATTTTCTTTCGCGTTCGGCAGCTCGAAGATGCGGATGTAGGCGTCTTTGCGCAGACGGGCGGTCCACTCCTTAAACATCTTCTCGGACTTCTCACGCCGCAGGTAGCCCTCGACGTACTGGGCAGCCTCGTCGAACGTCAGCGTGCGCATATCCTGCTGCTCATCCTTGCGCACGATGTACCCATGGCCGACAAGCTCCAGCAGGGGCGAGACCTGGCCGGGCCTCAGCTCCGCCACAATGTCCGCAAGCTCCTTGTGGAACACCTCCTCGGGGTTGACCTTCCCCCACGAGCCGCCGTTCGCCGCCTTCGAGTCCTTCGAGTATTTCCGCGCCATATCCGCGAAGGACGCCCCCTCCTTCAGCGCGGCCAGGATAGCCTCCCCGCGCACCTCGACAGACCCCTCCGAAGCGTCCTCGGGCGGATCCAGGCTAATGATGCTCACCGCCACGGCAGTCTCCATCTTGTAGCGCGACTTGTTCGCCTCATACTCCGCGCGGATCTCCGAGGGCGAGACCGACACCCGCTTGTCCACGTACTGATACCGCATCGCGCTCAGGAGCAGGTCCTCCTCCTGCATCTTCTTCCAGTCCTCGAGCGAGACCTTGCGCTCCGCCAGCAGGTCATAGAGCTTCGTGGCGTCGCCGTCGAAATTGTTGGAGATGATCTCGCGGACACGCGCGTCCACCGCCCATGGCTGGAGCTGGACCTTCGTCTTGCGCGCGGCATCCAGGATCAGGCGCTGGTCGATCATCGCGTCCAGCGCGGTCGAATACATCTTCCGCAGCCACGCCTCCCGCTCGCTCGACGTCATCCCCGGGGGGACCGGGATGCGGCGCACCTCGTTCATCACCTCCGAGATGGTGATCGTCGCGCTGTTGACATACGCCGCCACACCATCCATCAGCGCGGGTGACCGCACCACCTCGTCCTGCGCCAACCCTGCCACACCGGCCATTGCCAGCGCGGCCACAATCACACTTCTTTTCATCCGTCCCCTCACATGCTCCTCCCCAACTTCCAATTCCTAATGTCTAATTGCAAGGCAGAAGCCTTGCGCTCCCGGCGATTCCCAATCCCTCATGAGTAATCAAGGCTTACTGATCCAACTGCTTGAAATACAAAATCCGCTGGTCGTGATACCCGCCCCGACGGCTGATGTTCATGTCATAGCGGATGTTGTCACCATACTGCTCCTTCTCCCAACCCCATGGCGACCGCTTTTTCAGCACGCCATCCTCATACAGGTTCGGTGGGCTCGCGTTATTCAGCGCCGCGGGATACGGCTTGGGATAGGGGTCGCGCCAGACGACCGCCACCGCGCGGCCGCCCGCCAGCGAACGCGCGTCGCCCCCGATGCCCGGGGTCGTCGCCTCTGCCTGCACGACGTACAGGAACAGCTGCTGGCGGTCCGAGAACGCATCCATCGAGAACGAGTACAGCATCTTGCGGTCAACATCGTAGAGCGGGCTGGAGAGGACGATGTTCCCCCCCTCGTGCCCGAAGAAGATGACCCGAGGATCCTCGGAATACCACTTCCGGTCCGAGAAATCCCTGTGCCCGTACACGTCCGCGATCCGCCTGCGCTCGCCGCCCAAGTCGTTCACCTGCCCCCTGTCAACGGCATCCATCACGTGCTCAACCCATCCCGCGGAAAACTGCGCCCAGCCAGCCTGATCAAAAGGAGAGGGGTTCGCCCCCGAATAATCCTGAAAATGATCCCTGTTTTTAGCCGCCGCATCCTCCGCCGGATCCGCGTTCCGCCATGCGAACGCATAATCGTAGGGGACGCGGTCAATCGCGCCCAGCAGGACTGCCGGCAGGTCGGACAGCGGGTTGACCCGCACACGGCTGTTGCCCGGCGCGTTGTCGTCGAAATGCTCAAAATACTTGAACACCAGATCCGCCCTCTCGTGGTCGTTCCTCCCCCCGTGGTCATACAGGCGCACCGTGCGGAAGAAGAACTCCCTGTCATTCCTCCGGTTGTCACCGGCAACAGATAACTGACCCAGAAAATCAAAATCACCAGCATCAGGAAGCCCTGACGATTGTTCAAAAGCACGCGGACGGACAATGAACCCAAGCTCGCCAGGCGACTGCATCTCGCCCGTGCCGGATGCGGCCATGAAAATGCCGTTGTCTCGACCGCCAATCCCTAGAATAGAGCCGGTATATTGACTCATTCTCGGAGCCGTCCCCGGCCAATCTCCAGAGGCATTGTACCAGTTTGCAGCATTGTGGTTAAAGCGCGGATCCGGGACTTCCAGCGCAGTCCACTCGAAAGGAAGCGGGGTATCCGCCCTGCCCGCAGCCGCGTCAACGTTGAAGGCACGTAAGGTCTGGAAATAGATTTTCGGTTTTGTCATCACCCTTTCTTCGTCAATGGAATGGCTTCCGGGAGGGTAATTGCCGACATGCGGCACGCTGTCAAAAATGACCCCGTTTGCATCAACGACGCGCACACGCACCATCACCTCAATCACAAGGGGATCCATGTAGCCGCCCAAACCCACTAACGGTGCTGTCGGATTCGCTTGCGTCGCCCACGGGATGGAGAGCGCATCGAGAGGAACGTTATTAAACGAGACCTTCACCATTTCTGAAATATAACAGCTATTCTGGTCGAGCGGGTTGGGGTTACACCCCCTGATATCCCCACTGCCCGTAAAGGCAACTCTCGCCACGTTCAAATCACCATCCGATGCGTTTTTTGCTCCGTCCACGATATTTATCCAGCCATCCACGTCGAGCTTAAACAGATTCGCTTGGAGCTGATGATTTTTGAACGGCCAGCAGAGCATGACATTGAGACCGCCCATCGTGCTCAGCGTGCTCAGAGCCTCCTGAACGGATTCGCCTGACGCCGTATCCAGACCCCCTATCAGCTGCAATTTGTAGGTTATCGGGGCATCTGGGGCCGGTGGCGGCATCTGCACGATTTTAGGCGTGAAAATCGGCATCAGCTTGATGCCGGAAATCATGGGAACCCGTTTGCAGGTGGGGACGTCCAAGCGTTTGGGCGCGAGTTCGTCTGGCAAGAGGTAGTCGGCCAGCATCGCCTTAAACGCGATACCTGTGTCAATCTCATTGCGCTCTGCATTATCTGAGAAACATCGCATGAGCGCCTTCTTAAACTCGGCACCGAGTATGGGGGGTTGCATCGCGGGGTCTTGCTGCATTGCGATGATTTGTGCCGCCGTGAACGGCGGGTTGACCGCGATGTTGCAGACCGCATCGGCGTCGTCCGGATTCGGGATGAGCTCGGCAAGCGACTTCGCGAACCCGTCCGTGACGAGGACGTGGTTGGTCGGGTTGCCCCTGCTCCCCCCCCCCGCCGGGTCATAGTTAAAGATGTTGTTGTTGAACCCCCGCTTAACGAAATCGAAGTACGGGCTGTTCCCCTTCCCGCCTTGCGGCGCGGAGAAAAGTTTGTCCACGGGCGAATTGTCCAGCGCGGCGTAGAAATCCTGCAGCGTCGCGTAATACCCGCCGTCAATCTTCCGCCGGGCCTCAAACGGCTCCTCCTTGCCGGGCATCAGCAGGTGCGCAAGGCTCACGCGGTTGGAGATGCTCCGCGCCGTCGCGCTCATGCCGTTGACGTTGAGCATGTCCGAGAGGTTGACGCAGACGTACGCATACCGCCCCACCACGCTCCGACCATACGAGTTCACCCCTTCGCCGCTCTGGATATCCACCCTGTTCTCGATCGGCATGCTCAGCCGCCGCCACTTCGCCCCGGCCTTGACCGGGCCGTAATTGGATTCGCTCATGCCGTTGGTCGAGGCGAGAATCGAGTAGTAGCGGACATCATTCACGAGGATCGGCGGGATGAAGCTGAGCGCCTCCAGCGACAGCGGCCGCGCGATCCCCTGCATGTTCGCGCGGATGAAATCAACCGTCATCGGCATCTCCGCGTCAAGGGGCGAGACCTTCACCCGCCCAGTCCACCCCGTCTCTGGGAACTTCTCCCGCTTCAGGCGCAGCTCGGAGTCGATCTCGTCCATCGCGCGGAACAGCCCCGCCTCCAGCAGGTGCCGCGCCGCCACCGAATGCTTGTAGTTGGACGTCGCCGTCCGCTCCACGCGCATCATGATCGAGAACGACACGCCGCTCACCATCAGGAACGCCAGAAATCCCAGCACGATCAGCAACGCCGACCCACGCTTCCGCATCAACCTCTTCAAATAACTCATCGCATACACTCCTGTTTGAGTTGCTAGTTTCTAGTTGCTAGTTTCTAGTTTTTAGTTTATAGTTTTTAGTTTATAGAATCGACTCCCATCAAATCGGCAACGAACAACTGTAAACTCACAACTAGAAACCCACAACTCACAACTAAAAACTAGAAACTAGAAACTAGAAACTAAAAACTAAAAACTCACAACTAAAAACTCCCTCCCCTCACGGCACCACGCGGTTCCGGTTGGGGAACGTGACCGCCGCCGAAAAATCATCCTCAATCGTATCCGCAGGCCGCTCGATAATCCGGATCTTGTAGGGCGTCCCCCACGGGTCGCGGAACGCAGGGGGGGCGCCCCGCATCGGGGCGTTCAGATAGACCGTCCCGCCGCCTTCCCCCAGCAGCACCGACAGGTTGTCCTTCGTCGCGTCCATCTCGCCCCCGCTCAGGTTCAGGGAGTCCAGGTCCTTCTCGGTGTCGGTCTCATAGGCGAAGATGGCCCCGATGATCATGCGCACCTCCGCGTTCGCCTTGGTGACGCGGGCCCTCATCCGCGCCTGCGACACCCCCGTGAACGTCGCCCCCATGAGGATGCCCAGCATCCCGATCACAACCAGCATCTCCAATAATGTGAAACCGTTCCTTCTTCGCATATCCCGAATCTCCAGAGATCTCTTCGTTTCTAGTTTCTAGTTTCTAGTTGCTAGTTGCTAGAACACTCCACTCTCCACACTCCACTCTCCACACTTCCCCAAGCTACTGACTCACCCATGTGCGGATATCGTCCTTGCCGTTAGGGTCGCGCACCCCTTCGCCGAATATGCGGTCCGCCCCGGCCGAGGCCGCGCCGATGTCATAGACCATCGCCTTCTTGCCCTCTTGCTCGCCTTCTGCCGAGTTTGCCGACATCTTCAAGGTGACGAATGACGGGAACCTCGAGGCCCCCACCGGCTGGCCCGACGTCAGGTTCCCGTTCGCATCCACCCAGAAGGGCCGGAACGTGCAGCCCACGCTGCTCTCGGTCAATGTCCTCGGGGAGCCACCCTCGTCAATCCACTGCTCGGTACGCGTCCCCCCGCTATAGGTCACATACGAGAACGCGCGCCTGGGGATGCTCCCCTGATTGATCGGCTTGTTCCCTGGGTTATCCCTGAACCCCGTGCCGGTCAGCGTATAGAACGCGAGCGAGCCGCCCGAGAACAGCTGATCCCCCCCGCCCAGCAAGTTGCGGATATCCTGCGGGATGGTGCTGATGTCCACAGCCGCGCTCGCGTCACGCTGGATCGGGCCGAACAGGGCGCGGACATCCTTGAACATGTTCACGCGCTGCTTGCCCGTGCGCCACGCCTGGCTCGTCTGGTTGAACAGCATCCCCAGCATCATGACCACGATAACCATCAGCATCGAGGCCACCATCACCTCGACCATCGAGAACCCGTCCTGATTCCGCTTCATCGGAAAATCCTTTTTTAGAAACCAGCGGCCCGGAACCGGCCGCAACCGACAGCACCCGGTTGCCATCGACTGCAACCCACTGCATTCGACCTTATCCGCTTTGTCCATTCCATCCATCACATCCCCCCTACTGCACCACCCCTTGGAAGCGCGCCTCCGCATAATAGACCGGCCGGGCCTCCAGGCGCCGCCGCATCTCCATCCCCGTCCCGTCCTTCTTCATCTCGGTCTGGTCCATGCTCAGCGAGCGCACGAGGATCCCCATGATCAGGCTCGAATGCCCTTGGACAGGGGCGCAGTACACCGCGTACGACTCATTGCGCTTCAACTGGAAGTTGGACTTCAGGCCCCTGTTGTACTCCGCTTCCGCCGCCCGCACGACGGCATCGATGTTAAGCGTCCCGATATTCGGCGGATCTCGCACGACGATCAGCTCGCGGGCGTTTAGCCCGTCCAGCGGGTCACGATGCGCCCACTGCCCCCAGTCGGACCACTGCACGTTCGTGCTGCTCGCCGCCGCGACGATGGCGTTCAGCATGAAGTCCGCGAACATGGACTCCTTCAGGTCCGCCTGGCTCTGCACGCTCTCGCGCAGCCCCAGCGGGAAGAGCGCCACCATGGCCAGCACCCCCACCGCCATGACGAAGATCGCCATGTTCACCTCCATCAGGGAAAAACCGCTTTGATTCCGCTTCATCATTAACTCCAAACTTCTAACTCCGAACTCCCAACTTCCCCCTCACTGCCACGGGTCGGGCGGGGAAACCTTCCCGTCGCTCCCAACCGTGATGCTCGTGAACCGTTTAAAACTCCATGGCGTGGGCTCCTTGGAGGTCAGCATGACGCTCCCCCCCTCTGCCCCGCCGTCAGGGAAAAAGCGGATGGTCTGCACGCGCGAGTCTGGCCCCCCGTTCGCGGACGGGGCGAGATTCCCCCCGAAAAAGACGTTCTGCGGCAGCGCGGCAAGGGGCGTCACCTCGATGCCATAGATGTCCCCCGGCTCCCAGGGCACGTTGTGCCCGCCGCTCGCCGCCGATGCCTTCACGAAACACCAGATCATCATGTCGCCCGCCTGATTGAGGCGGGCACCCGTCATCGCCAACGGCGACGAAATCTCCGGTCCCACATCCGGTATGACCTTCGTATAGACGTCCGACCAGTCGCCCCGCGTCAGGTTGAACAGCCGCATCCGCCCGTGGCTGCTCTTCACCTCGGACAGGCTCCGCGCCGTCCCGATGAGCGAGTCCAGCGGCGTGAACTCGTCGCCAATCAAATCCCCCTGGACAAACGTCACGCGCCCCAGCGCCTTGCAGACCACATACGACGGCGCCAGCGCCTTCAGCATCTTTGTGTCGTCGCCCGCGTTCTGCGGCAGCTTCTCCGCGCCCGACCAGACGTTGAAGAACAAGACCTGCGTCTGCGCCGCATCCACGCACGCGCGCTGCCGTGCCGTCACCAGCGTCTTATGGACGTTGTCCGCCGCGCGGCGCTTGTTCATCCCGCGGATCGCCGAGAAATAGCTGGTCACGCCCAGCGTGGCCAGCAAGGCCATCACCGCCATCACCGCCATCAGCTCCATCAACGAAAAACCGTCTCGCGCTCTCTTCATCAGCCACACCTTTTTGAGTTTCTAGTTTCTAGTCTTGCGTTTCTAGTTTTGGGCAATCGACAACCATCGACGGACATCGGGACATTCGAGCTTCTCGTCTCAACTCCACTCTCCACCCTCCACACCCCACACTCCCCACACGCTCTCCTACCGCGAAACCTCCGCAGAGTCCGTCATCAGGTTGAACCTGATCCAATACACCACAAACTCACTCTGGTTGCGGGGGTTCGGGTAGCCCAGCGGGAAATCGTCTCCGGGATGCTTCTCCAGCGCCTCGCGCAGGCTCATCCGGGTGCCGCCCAGCAGCACCCGGTTGTCCCCGGCCTTCGGCGTGCCTTTAAACACCGTCATGAACCCCGCCGGGTCAAGGCTGGTGCGGTTGCGGGCCTTGATCACGTTCTCGAACACCTTAATGTTTTTTTCCACCGTGTCAAACGTCGCGAAAATCGAGTTGCCGCCGTCCGGGGGCAGCGGGCAGGGCCACGTCCCCTCCTTCGCATAGTAGTCCTTGAGCGCCAGCTCCAGCCCGTCCCGCATGGCCTCGACCCTGAAATCCCGACCGGCAATAATCGCTTTCATCGCCGCCCCGATGGACAGCGTCACAATCAGCGACATCACCAAGATGACCAGCAGCAACTCAATCAGCGTGAACCCTTTCTTCCGCATACCACTCCTTTTCACCACTCCGAATTTCTAACACCAAACACCAAACCCCGGACTTCCCCGTCACTCCCCTAACGACCAGCTCAGCCGATATTCCTTGTCGTAACGGTTAAAGTTGATAGGCCCGCTTTTGCTGGGGTTCCCGCGCGACCCCCAGGACCACGCGATCGCAGTCCCCCTGATGACCGTGCTCATCGGGGCGTTGTCGATTTTCCCGGTATGATCCGTGTCGATGCGGAACTGGATGCGGTGCTGGCGGATATCGTTGACACCAATGCTCGGGTTGCGCGTCAGCTTCCTGCGGCCCCACGGGTCCAGCAGCCCGAAACGGTCGATGCTGGCGTCGTTCAGGATCGGCTTGCCGTTGTTGTCATACCTAAGGCTGTCCCCGTCCCGCTGGTACGTCGTGAGGTCCATGAGGTTGTGCTCCTGCAGCACCTTGCAGACCCGCTCGTCGAACTCGCCGCCGGTCGCGGCATCGACGATGTCTTTGGGCCACCCGCCCTCTTTCTGGAAGAGCACCGTCAGCGCCGCGGCCGCGTTGGTCACCAGCTCCTGCGCACGGGCCTGCCACGCCAGCTTCTGCACATACGTGAAGGACGATATTAACGTCGCCATCAGGATACCGATAATCCCGATGACCACCAGCATCTCAACCAACGTGAACCCTTCCCTTGATTTCCGCGCCATCTCTCTTCCTTTCAATTAGAAACTAGAAACTAAAAACCAGAAACTAAAAACCCTCCGCGCCGCCCCGCGGCGCGGTCACTGCCCCCTCGTTGACCCGGCGACAAGGTCATCGGCGACCCACTTGCGAATCTTGTTCTCGCCGTGGGACATCGACTTATACTGTTCCGGCGGGATCCACGGGGGGTACGTCCGCCCGTCCGGCCCGGCCGACCACAGCCGGTAGCTCTGGTGCGGCGGCGGGGAATAGTAGAAGAACTCGTTGCCCCAGCCGTCCTTCACGGTCGCCGATTGGATGGCGATTCGTTTCCCCCCAGAGCCCACAATGGTGGGGCCGCCGCCGCCCCAGCCGTGCGGCGTGATGCGCACGCCCAGCAGCGTCGATCCGCCGCCGCTCGAGATATCCACGAGGTCGCGGAGGTTCGGCAGCCACTTGGCGCAGGCCGCGTTCTCCAGCCCCCGCTGCTTGGTCAGGGCGGTCCTCAAGGATGCGGTATTCAAGCGGTCGCTGCCCTCCATGCCCCTGCTGTTCACCCGCCACAGCTTGGAGTTGTAGAAATCCTCGTGAATCCCCGCATCGCCCCTGCCGTCCATCCCCGTATAGGTGACCAGCTCCACGCGCGGCAGCAGGAACGACAGCAGCCCGAAGCAGAACGTCCGGTTGTCGTTCCGGCTGTCAGAATTAAGCTTAAGGGAGTCTTTCACCAGGTTCGCCTCATCCGCATCTATCCCCGCCTCTTTAAGGTACCTCTGGACATCGTTGCGCACCTCCCACTGGTACGGGTATTGGAAGCACATAGGCTGCGCGCGAGAGACATGGTTCGGCCATCCGTCCGACGTATCAGCCACGTTTTTCCCGTCGTTGTCCAGGATGTCCGCCTCGAACGTGACCGGCGGGTACATCCCGTACTCCGCGTAAAACCCGGAGAGCGCGTTCTGCAGCTTCTCCATCCGCGCGATCGTCTCCGCACGCCGTTTCGCGAGCGCCGCCGCGCTCATCAGCCTGAACGTCAGGCCCGACAGGACGGCGATCACCGCCACGACGACCATCAGCTCCACCAGCGTGAAGCCCTTATAATTTTTTTTCACACACACCTCCTTTGCCCGCGCACCGGCTGCGTTAACCGCCCGCCTGGCCGCCGAGCGAACCGATAATCTGAATCATCGGCATGAACATCGCAATCACAATCGTACCCACAATCACCGCCAGCAGCATGATCATCAAAGGCTCGATGACCGACGTCAGGCCCTCCACCGCGTTGTCCACCTCGTCGTCATACGTGTCCGCGATACGCGTGAGCATATCCGGCAGCGCGCCCGTCTCCTCGCCCACCTCCACCATCGAGATCACCATCGGCGGGAACACCTTGCTCGCCGCCATCGGGTTGGTCATGCTCTCGCCCTCCTTCACGCTGTCGTGCACGGACTGGATGGCCTTGGAGATCACCGCGTTGCCGGACGTGTCGCGCACGATCACCAACGCCTGCAGGACCGGCACGCCCGAGGCCAGCAGCGTCCCCAGCGTGCGCGTCATGCGCGAGATCGCCGTGCGGCGCACCAGCGTCCCGAACACCGGCGCGTGAATCTTCGCGATGTCGATGATCAACGCCCCCGTCTTCATCTGCGCGAACAGCTTGAAGAGGACCACGAACCCCACCACCATCCCCACGCAGAGCAGCCCGTTGTTCATCACGAACTGGCTCGCGTCCATCACGAACTGCGTGATCGCCGGCAGCGGCTTGCCCTCCAGCAGGTCATTGAAGATGTCCTTGAACTTCGGGATCACGCCCACCATCAGGAAGCCCGTGATGCCCACCGCCGCGATCAACACCACGATCGGATAGACCATCGCGCTCTTCACCTTGTTCTTGATCTTCTCCGCCTTCTCCGCGAACTCCGCAAGGCGGTTCAAGACCACCTCCAGCACGCCGCCCGCCTCGCCCGCGCGCACCATGTTCACATAAAGGTTGTTGAAAATCTTCGGGAAGTTCTGGAGCGACTCCGAGAACGTGCTACCGCTCTCCACCGAATCGCACATGCCCCCCAGCGCCTCCTTCAGCCCCGGGTTCGGCGTCTGCCGCTCCAGCACGCGCAGGCCGCGCAACAGCGGCAGGCCCGCATCCACCAGCGTCGCCAGCTGGCGCGTCAGCGTCGTCAAATCCTTCTGCTTCACCTTGCCGCGCAGGAACTTCGGCAGCTTGATTTCCATCGAGAGGGCGCCCTTCGGCTTCGCCCCGCCCCGCCGCGCGCCCGCCGCAGGGGCCGGCGCCTTCGCGCCGCCGCCGCCGCCGCCCGACGACTCCCCGCCCACCGCGCCGATCGCGGTCGGGAAAAGGTTCTGACTCCTGATCTTAGCCACCGCCTGCCCCTGGTTCGGGGCCTCAATCGTCCCGCGCGTCTCTTTCCCGGCAGCGTCAACAGCGATATAAGCAAACTTAGGCATAACAAGCACTCCACACACATCACAGGCTGGACATTATCCAACCCAATTTTTAAAGTACGTTAGCAGGATACCACAACACGCCCCGGATGGCAACTCAAAAACAACCCGAATCCATATTTTTTTTTCCATACCCCCAGCGCGGGCGGAACAGGCAAAATGGAAGCCCACGGGGAATATCCAATATTCAACACGGAATATCCAATGTCCAAGTAAGGTGGCTCGGGCATTCCTGCCCGAGGACAAAGGTAGCGCATGGCGTCCCCGCCATGCGCGACCCAAAGGCTGAAGGCCTTCGGGGAATATCCAATGTCCAAGTGAAATGCGCTCTGAAACGGAGGACAGGCTTTCCTGCCTGTCACGCGAAGGCTGAAGGCCTTCTATCAGTAGCACAGGGCAACGCCCTGTGTCAGGGGCGGGCAACGTTTGTAGGCTGTAGGCCTACCATCAAAAAAGATGCAAGGCTTACAGCGGCGACAGGCATTCCTGCCTGTCCTCCTTTAGGCCCGCCGCCGCGCCACCGCCGCCGCGATATACACGACCAGCGCCAACTCCACGATCGTCGCGCCCGGCGGCAGCCCCGGCGAATAACTCAACGCCAGCCCCAAGACCCCCGCCGCCGCGCCGATGCCCGCCGCCGCCGCCATCATGCGGTCCAGCCGCCGCGTCAGCATCCCCGCCGCCGCCGCCGGGAGCGTCAGCAGCGCGATCGCCAGCACGATTCCCACCGTCCGCACCAACAGCACCACCGTCAGCGCGGTCAGCACCTGATACACCACCTCGTACCGCGCCGTGTCCACCCCGCGCAGCCGCGCCAGCTCCTCATTGAACGCAATCGCGAGGAAGCGGTTGTAGCACACAAACACCGTCCCCAGCACCGCCGCGTCCAGCGCGAGCATCCACGCCAGATCCCCCCACGACACCAGCATGACGCTTCCGAACAGGTAACTCATCAGGTCGTCCTGATACCCCGGCGTCAGCGCGATGAACGACACCCCCAACGCCATCCCGCCCGTCCAGACCGCGCTCAGCACCGTATCCGTCCGCTGCCCCCCCCGCGCCGTGGAACGCGCCAGCAGCAACGCCGCGCACACCGCCGCCAGCGCCGCCCCGCCCATCGGCGTGAGCCACCCCACCCCGAAACGCCGCTCCAGCAGCCGCGCCAGCCCCAGCCCCGCCAGCACGCTGTGCGACACCGCCCCCGCCAGGTACGTCGAACGCCGCACCACCACGAGGCTTCCGACCACCCCCGCCGCCACCGCCGCCAGCACCGCCGCCAACACCGCGTTCAGCAGGAAAGGGTTCTGAGGCACATCTGTGAAAAACTCAAGCATAGTGGTCAGTGATTAGTGATCAGTGGTCAGTGGTTAGTTTCGTCGACTTCATTCCTAATTCCTAATTTCTAATTCCTAATTTTCCCATTATGCGGCGCACACAGCGCCGCGCTCGCGTCCGCCACTTGGCAGTCCGCGCCGTGGCGGATGGAGAGCAGGTCGCCGCCGTCGGCGGAGACGAACCGCCCGCCCGCAACGTCCGCCGCGTCGTGCAGCGCGGCGGTGCGGTTGACGCACAGCACATGGGTCGCGTGGCTGGTGACGACGCTCAAATTGTGCGACACCATCATCACGGTCATCCGCGCCGTCAGGTCGCCGAAGAGCGCGTACATCCGCGCCGTGTGCGCGGGGTCGATGTTCGCCACCGGCTCGTCCAGCAGCAGCAGTTCCGCGCCGCCCGCCAGTGCTTGGGCAATCATCACGCGCTGCCGCTCGCCGCCCGACAGTTCCGCGAACGCGCGCCCCCAGAACCCCTCGAGCCGCACCTGCCCCAACGCGTCCGCCGCCGCGTCGCGGTCCGCCCGCCCGTAGAACCCGAACCGCCCGCGCCCCACGCGCCCCATCAGCACCACCTCCCCGACGGTGACGGGGAACTTCGCGTCGAACGGCAGCGACTGCGGCACGTACCCGACGCGCCCCCTTGCCGCCCCCGGCGCGTCGCCCAGCACGCGCACGCTCCCGAACCTCGGCGCAAGCGCCCCGAGGAGCAGTTTCAGCAGCGTCGTCTTGCCCCCGCCGTTGGGTCCCACCACCGCCACCAGCGACCGCGCCCCGATCCTGAACGACACGTTGTGCAGCACCTCCTCACCGCCGTAGGAGAAGCAGACATCGTTAAGGTCGATTACTGAGTTCATAATTCATAATGCATAATGCATAATTCATAATTGCAGGGCGGAAGCCCTGCGCTCCCGGCGATTCCTAATTCGCAAGGTATGGGTTGTTGCGTTTCTCCGCGCCCATCGTCGTTTCCGCCCCGTGTCCGGCGATGACGCGCAGGGCGTCGGGGAGGGTCTTGAGGCGGCGGAGGGAGGCGTCCATCTGCGGCGCGCTGCCGCCGGGGAAGTCGGTGCGCCCGATGGAGCCGTTGAAGAGCGTGTCGCCGGTGATGAGCAGGTCGTGCGCGGCGAAGTGCAAGCACCAACTGCCGGGCGTATGCCCCGGCGTGTGGAGGATTGTCGCGGTGAGACCGCCGCACGCGATCGTGTCGCCGTCGCCCTTGCTGGTGTCGAGCGTGGGGGGGCGCGGGGTGGATGTGTAGGGCGGCATCTGGTTGAGCGGTGAGAAGGCGAAGGGCTCATCCGCCTTGTGCAGGTACACGGGCGCGGGGTGTTCCGCCAGCACGCCGCTGAGCGCAGAGATGTGGTCGAAGTGCGCATGGGTCAGCACGACCGCGCCGACCCGCAGCCCTTCGCGCTTGAGCGCCGCCAAAATCCCCTGCGCGTCCGCGCCGGGGTCGATGACCCACGCCGAAGAGGGGTCGCCCCAGAGCAGGATGCAGTTGGCGGAGTAGAGGCCGACGGGAAGTATGTGTGTGTGCATGAAGAGGAGTGGTTAGTGATTAGTGGGTAGTGGTTAGTGGGTAGTGATTAGTGGTTAGATGAACGTGTACCTTTTCATAATGCTCTTCTTTTCCTTTTAAGGAGTTCGGTTGTCTAGTTTACAGGGTCGGAGGCGGGAACGCAAGCGGGAAATGTGGAGGAGCGTATGCCGGGAGCGCAGGGCTTCCGCCCTGCATCGTTAACATCCCGGCAATTGCAAGGCGGCGCGTATGCCGGGAGCGCAGGGCTTCCGCCCTGCATCGTTAACATCCCGGCAATTGCAAAGCGGAAGCCTTGCGTTCCCGGCCATGCGTTCCCGGCCATGCGCTCCCGGCGTTCCCAATTCCTCATTCCCGCCTGCTCCTCGGGTGGAACTGCGTGTGCGCGCGCAGGACCTCGGTGTCGTCAACGTGCGTGTAGATCTGCGTCGTGGCGATGTCCGCATGGCCGAGCATCTCTTGGATGGCGCGGATCTGGACGCCGTGCGCCAGCAGGTGCGTCGCGAAGCAATGCCGCAGCACATGCGGCGAGACGTCCTTCATGATCCCTGCCGCATGGGCCCGCTTGACCAGCATGTCGAAGACGCCCTGCCGCGTGAACGGCCGCCCGAGGCGCGTGAGGAACAGCGACACCGCATCGCCTGACCGCCGCGCGAACGTCGGCCGCGCCTCCGCGAGGTAGCGCCCCAGCCACGCGCACGCCTCCGCGCCGACCGGCACGACGCGCTCGCGCGACCCCTTCCCGAAGCACCGCACCACCGCCTCGTCCACGCGCACGTCCCCGATGCGCAGCCCCGTCACCTCCGACACCCTCAGCCCGGACGCGTAAAACAGCTCGAGCATGCAGCGGTCGCGCACGTCAAACGCGCCGCCCCCGCGGACCGAGTCCAGCAGCGCCGCCACGTCCCCCTCCGTCAGCGTCCTCGGCAGCACCCGCCCGTGCCGCCTGGCCGTGATCGCCGCCGTGACGTTCTGCCGCAGGCGCCCCTCCGCCAGCAGGTAGCTGAAAAACACCTTTATCGCGACCAGCCGCCTCATGCGCGTCGCGATGGCGAGCCCCTGCCGCTTCCCGTGCAGGAGGAACGCCGCGACATGCCCGCGCGTGACCGCCTCGAACGCGCTCACGCCGCACGCCTCCTCCAGGAACAGGAAGAAGAACGACAGGTCGCGCTCGTATGCCGCGCGCGTGTGCTCCGACAGCCCGCGCTCATACGCAATCGAATCCAGAAACTGTGCCGCTTGCCTCCGCATAAACACCCCGAAAAAGAAACCTCACACTTGCACGCAATAAACCCAGCGTGCAGTCCGTTTATAATAATACCTGTTTTATCGCATTTTGAAAAATCAAAAACGTAATCAATTCTAGCCGCCACTGTTCGACAGACCTGCTAGTGCAAGAGAGGGCGCGAATGAAAACACTCTTTGTGGAGACCGTGTCCGAGATGGGCGGGGCGCAGCAGAGCCTGCTCGAACTCTGCACGACGTTACCGTCGTTTAACGTCGAGGCCGCCGCCGCAGTCCCGCTCGGCCCGCTCCACGACGCGCTCCGCGCCGCCGGCGTGCGCGTTTACGCGACCCCGCACATCCGCGCGCGCCGCCGGGGGCTGGGCCTCTTCGCCACGCTCTTCAAACTCTCCGCCGCGCCGTGGCCCATCGCCAAGGCCATCCGCGATTTCGCCCCCCACATCGTCCACGCCAACACCACCGCCGCCACGCTCGCCATCCGCAGGGTCCCGCGCAACACCCTCCTCTTCTCGCACATCCGCGACCTGCGCGTCCCCCGCCTCGCCCTCCAGTCCGTCTTCAAGCGCAGCACGCGCGTCATCGCCATCTCCACCGCCCTCGACAACTACCTCAGCACCGTCGTCCCCCAGTCCGAGCTCGGCCGCATCCGCACCATCCGCAACGGCATCGACACCACGCGCTTCACGCCCGGCGACAAGCCCGCCGCCCGCCAGCGCTTCGCCCTCCCCCCGGACGCCCCCCTCATCGGCATGGTCGCGCACATCAGCCCCTGGAAGGCGCACGACACCTTCATCGCCGCCGCCGCGAAAATCAGGGCCGCCCGCCCGGACGCGCACTTCGTCATCGCCGGCCGCGACCTCTTCGGCGATCAGGCCGACTGGCTGCGCGGCCTGCGCGCGCAAGCCGCCGACGCCGGCCTGCGCACCGCCCTCCACTGGGTCAGCGACCTCGACCGCACCGAGGCCCTGCTCCCCGCGCTCGACGCCCTCGTCCACCCCGCCCGCCGCGAACCCTTCGGCCGCAGCGTCTGCGAGGCCATGGCCGCGCGCGTCCCCGTCGTCGCCGCGCACTCCGGCGGCATCCTCGACATCATCACCCACGGCGTCAACGGCATCTTCGTCCCCGAGGACGACCCCGGCGCCATCGCCCAAAGCGTCGCCCGCCTGCTCGACGACCCCGCCTACGCCGCCAAACTCGCCGAGGCCGGCCGCCAGCACATCCTGCAACACTTCACCAAAGAACGCCTCGCCCAGCAGCTCGCCCACGAATACGCCCACGCCATCGCCGCCGAGGCCCACGGCAAAGACAGCGACACCGACGAGTGACAGGCCGCGGGGTTGGAGGAGGGCGAGACAGGGGGCCCCAATTGGAGGGCGAGACAGGGGTCCCCATTGGCGCGGCGTGCGGCCAATGGGGCAGGAAGCCGCCGCGAGCCGCCGCAATGTGCCTA